>VFQP010000142.1_pt1 | contig 203453 bp, 176 predicted proteins | sample 3512351 | NCBI WGS metagenome assembly VFQP01 (sample SAMN10412372, study PRJNA504923) | tailings metagenome | isolation source: Relicate 1 Philex TSF1 revegetated site | place: Philippines: Tuba, Benguet | collected 2017-08-29 | reverse complement strand
GGCGATTTCTTCGCCCTGCTCGGCCCCAACGGCGCCGGCAAGTCCACCCTGATCGGCATCGTCAGCTCGCTCGTCAACGCGAGTTCGGGCGAGGTGCGGGTGTTCGGTACCGACATGCTCACGCAGCGCAGCGCGGCGATGCGCATGATCGGACTCGTGCCGCAGGAACTGAACTTCAACCTGTTCGAGAAGCCGTTCGACATCCTCGTCAACTACGCGGGTTTCTACGGCATCCCGCGTGACGAGGCGATGGCCTGCGCCGAGCGCGAACTCAAGCGCGCCCAGCTGTGGGAGAAGGCCCACGTGATGTCGCGCACGCTGTCGGGCGGCATGAAGCGCCGCCTCATGATCGCGCGGGCGATGATGACCGAACCGCGCCTGCTGATCCTCGACGAGCCGACCGCCGGCGTCGACATCGAGATCCGCCGCGGCATGTGGCGCACGCTGCGCGAGGTCAACGCGGCCGGCACGACCGTGATCCTCACGACGCATTACCTCGAGGAAGCCGAGAGCCTGTGCCGCAACCTCGCGATCATCGACGGTGGCCGCATCATCGAACAGGGCCCGATGAAGGCGCTGCTGGCCAAGCTCGACGTCGAGGGCTTCGTGCTCGACATCGACGGCACGCTGCCGGCGACACTGCCGCAGGTCGAGGGCGTCGCGATCGTCGCCGAGGACGCGCACACGCTCGATCTCGAGATGCCGCGCGCGATGGACCTCAACCGCGTGTTCGCGACACTCGATGCCGCCGGCATCCGCGTGCGCTCGATGCGCACGAAATCCAACCGACTCGAGGAACTGTTCGTGCGCCTCACCGGCAACAAGGACGCGGCATGAGCACGCCGTCCCGGCACCCGAACCTCGTCGCGTTCGCGACGATCGTGCGTCGCGAGGTCATGCGCATCCTGCGTATCTGGGGCCAGACCCTGGTCCCGCCCGCGATCACGATGACGCTGTACTTCCTGATCTTCGGCAGCCTCATCGGCAGCCGCATCGGCGACATGGGCGGCCACGACTACATGGACTTCATCGTGCCCGGCCTGGTCATGATGTCGATCATCCAGAACAGCTACGGCAACATCTCGTCGAGCTTCTTCGGCGCCAAGTTCGGCCGCCACGTCGAGGAGCTGCTGGTCAGCCCGATGCCGAACATCGTGATCCTCGCCGGCTACGTCACCGGCGCGGTGCTGCGCGGCGTGCTCGTCGGCATCATCGTGCTGTGCATCGCGATGCTGTTCACGCACGTGCGCATCCCGCACCCGTTCGTGATGCTGTCGACGGTCGTGCTCGGCGCGACGATCTTCTCGCTCGCGGGCTTCGTCAACGCCGTCTACGCGAAGAAGTTCGACGACATCGCGATCGTGCCGACCTTCATCCTGACCCCGCTGACCTACCTCGGCGGCGTGTTCTATTCGGTCAAGCTGTTGCCCGACTGGGCGCAGGCGCTGACCTATGCGAACCCGATCTTCTACATGGTCAACGCGTTCCGCTACGGCCTGCTCGGCGGCAGCGACGTACCGCTCGGCACCGCATACGCGATCATGATCGGCTTCGTGATCGGCCTCGGCGCACTCGGCCTGTGGCTGCTCAAGCGCGGCATCGGCCTGCGCTCGTGAGCCGGCCGGCGGCCTGAGCCTCAGGCCGCCGGCAGCCCGAAGAACGCACGCGCGGTAGCGGTCGTCGCGGCGGCCGTCACCTCGACGTCCTCGCCACGGTCACGTGCGAGTTCCTCGACGATGTGGCGCAGGTACATCGGTTCGTTGCGGCGATGCGAGGGCTGCGGGCGCACGCTGCGCGGCAACAGGTACGGCGCATCGGTCTCGATCATGAGGCGGTCGGCCGGAATGTCGCGCACGAGCTCGCGCAGGTGGGTGCCGCGGCGCTCGTCGCAGAGCCACCCGGTGATGCCGATGTACCAGCCGGCGTCGAGGTAGTCGGTCATTTCCTCGCGCGTGCCCGTGAAGCAGTGCACGACGGCACGACCGAGGCGGCCCTCGAACGCGCGCATGACGGCCATGAAGTCCTCGTGTGCATCGCGCTGGTGCAGGAACAGCGGCTTGCCGCAGGCCGCGGCGATCTCGAGCTGGCGCGCGAACGCCTCGCGCTGCACTTCGCGGGGCGAGAAATCCCGGTTGTAGTCCAGGCCCATCTCGCCGACCGCCCGCACCTCGTCGTGTGCGACGAGATCGCGCAGCAGCACGTCCGTAGCGTCGTCGTAGTCGATCGCGTGGTGCGGATGCACACCCGCGGTCGCGAACAGCTCGCCGGGACGCTGCCTCGCCAAGGCCAGCGCCGAGCGGCTGCCGGCGGCGCTCGCGCCGGTCACGACGATCTGCGCGACGCCGGCCTCCTTCGCGCGCGCGAGCAGCGCGTCGTAGTCCGGACGGAACGATTCGTGGGTCAGGTTGGCACCGATGTCGACGAGCTGCATGGACACTTCGGACGAGGACAATCCGGCATTATGCGACGAACGCCCGATTCCGGCCGGATTCACAACCGATTCATTCCGGCTTCACCACCATCCATGCGGATTTCCGCCCCTGGGGAGACATCGATGTCCATCCGCCCACGCCTCGTTCTCGCACTGACGCTGCTCGCGTCCGCGCTCCCGGCATTCGCCGCCACCCGAGCCAGCGTCGACGACGAAGGCCGTGCCGCGCGCGCCACGAGCGCGCAGGCCAAGCAGCAGGCACTTCGCCAGTCGCGTGACGGCGCCAAGTCGACGCAGGCCGTCGCGGCCGCGCGTCCGGGCCAGCCGCTCGTCAACGTCGTGCGCGCCTACCCGCCGAGCTGTCTCGCCGATCCGCTGCCCGACACGCCGAGCGGCCCGCTCTACCGCAACCAGAACGTCGCGCTCGCGGCGACCGACGGTGCGGGCAACTATTACACCGAGACCGCCACCGTCACGATCTGGCGTGTCGCCTGCAGCAGCGCGACGCTGTTCAACTCCGCCACGCTGATGCGCATCGACCGTCGTCCCGAGTTCAACGGCGATGCCGACATCTATCCGCTGTTCCCGGGCGTCGAGATCGCGCAGGGCACGGTGAACTTCGGCAATCCGGCCGGTCTTTCGTTCGTGCGCGTTGCGAGCGAGCCGAACACGATCATCTCCGACACGATGGTCGACACGCCGGTCGTCTACAGCACGACGTACGTGCTCGAGAACTACCCGTTCGACAACGCCGGATACTTCGATTTCAACCTGCCGTTCTCGGTGCGCCTCGACAACTTCTTCAACACGAACCCGTTCTCGTACGTCGACAACGTGCCGACGTACAACCCGTCCACCGCGACCTATCCCGACGCCTACCTCGACCTGCCGATCAGCGGCTACCTCGGCTCGAACTGGTACGACCCGGCGCACAGCGGCGAAGGCGTGATCATCCGCGTCAACGAGGACGAGACGCGCCCGAGCGTGCTGTCGGTCGAGATCGCCTGGTACACCTACGACGCGGACGGCGTCCCGTTCTGGCTCTACGGCGGCGCGGACGTCGCGCGCGGCGCCCGCACGGTCACCGCACCGTTGATCCACCTGTTCAACGGCAGCTTCGGCGGCAGCCAGCCGGGCGGCGCGGACCGTGCCGCCTGGGGCAACGTGACGATCACGTTCCCGTCGTGCCGCGACATGCGCTTCGCGTTCGCGTCGGGCGCCGGCTTGCCGAGCTACGTGCCGACCGGCAACCGCACGTTGAATCTCAAGGCGACCGGCAACCAGAACGGCCTGTTCTGCGAGTAAGCTCCACCGCCTGAACCCGCGACGGCGCGATCGACGATCGCGCCGTCGTCGTTTGCGGTGATCCGAAACGCATGCGCGATCCGCTGCCGATCCACGACATCCTCCCCGCGCTGCTCGCGTCGCTCGAAGCGCACCCTCGCCTCGTGCTCGAAGCACCTCCGGGCGCAGGCAAGACCACGCAGGTGCCGCCTGCGCTGCTTGATGCGCCGTGGCTGGCCGGGCGCCGCATCCTTCTGCTCGAGCCGCGCCGCATCGCCGCGCGCGCCGCCGCCGAGTTCATGGCCGCCGAACGCGGCGAGCGTGTCGGCGAGAGCGTCGGCTACCGCATCCGCAACGAATCACGTATCTCGGCGGCGACGCGTATCGAGGTCGTCACCGAGGGCATCCTGACGCGCCTGTTGCAGGACGATCCCGAGCTGCCCGGGGTCGGCGCGATCCTGTTCGACGAATTCCACGAGCGCCACCTGCACGGCGACCTCGGCGCCGCACTCGCGATCGATGCGCAGGCCAACCTGCGCGAGGACCTGCGCCTCGTCGTCATGTCGGCCACGCTCGACGGCGAGCGCATCGCGCGCTGGCTCGGCGCGCCCCGCCTGACCAGCGCGGGGCGCAGCTTTACGGTACGCATCGAGCACCCCGCGCCTCGTCCGAACGAGACTTGGCCCGAGCCAGGCTGGCCTTTCCATGTCCGTCGCGCCGTCGTCGACGCGCTCGCCGCGGGTGGCGGCGACGTCCTCGTGTTCCTGCCCGGCCGCCGCGAGATCGATCGCGCCGCGGGCGCACTCGCCGAACTCGACGCCGAGATCGTGCCGCTGCACGGCGAACTCGCGCTCGCCGACCAGCATGCGGCGCTGCGTCCGTCCTCGGACCGGCGGCGTGTCGTGCTCGCGACCAACGTCGCCGAGTCGAGCCTGACCCTGCCCGGCATCCGCGCCGTCGTCGACAGCGGCCTCGCACGCGAGCCGCGCTTCGATCCGAACTCGGGCTTCACGCGCCTGCAGACCGTCATGATCGCGCAGGCTTCGGCCGACCAGCGCGCGGGACGCGCGGGGCGCCTCGGTCCCGGCATCTGCTATCGACTCTGGCCACAGAGCAAGCGCCTCGATCCCTCGCGCAGTGCCGAGATCGCACAGGTCGAACTGGCCTCGCTCGCGCTCGAACTCGCGGCCTGGGGCAGCGAGGCCTTGCCGTGGCTCGATGCACCGCCGGCAGGTGCGCTCGCGCAGGCACGCGACCTGCTGCGCGCGCTCGGCGCGTTCGACACGAGCGATCGCATCACGTCGCTCGGCCGCGAGCTGCTCGCGTTCGGCGCACATCCGCGCCTCGCCGCTGCGGCCGTACGCGCAGGCACGGACGAGCGTGCGCTCGCCGCCGACGCGGTCGCCCTCGTCGAGGCACGCAGCCCGTTGCGTGGCCCCGGTGCGCGCAGCGACGATTTTCGCCAGCGCGTCGCCGCGCTCGCGGCCTGGCGCCGTCGCGACACGCGCGCGGCGCGCGAGCTCGGTGCGGATACCGGTGCGCTCGCCGCGCTCGCGACCTCGGCCGACGCCTGGCGTCGCCGCCTGCGCAGCGGTGCCGACGTCGCCGACGGGGCCGGGACGTCGACCGGCGACGTGCTCGCGCACGCATTCCCGGACCGCATCGCGAAGCAGGATCCCGCCGATCCGCGTCGCTACCAGCTCGCCAACGGCCGCGGTGCGCGATTGTTCGATGACAGCGCGCTGTACGGCGAGCCGTGGCTCGTCGTCGTCGACCTGCGCTTCGACGAGCGCGACAGTCTGATCCTCGCCGCCGCGCCGATCGACGAGGCGCGCCTCGCACGCGAATTCCCGACGCGTTTCCGCGACGAACGCCGTGTGCGCTGGAACCGCGACACGCGCGCGGTCGAGGCGTTCGAGGAGCGGCGCTTCGATGCGATCGTGCTGTCGCGCCGCAGCGTGCCGGCGCGTCCCGAGGACGCGGTGCCCGCGCTCGTCGCGGCGATCCGCGAACTCGGCCTCGACGCGCTGCCGTGGAGCGACGCGGCGCGCGAGCTGCGCCTGCGTGTTCAGTCGCTGCGCGCGTGGTCGCCCGACCTCGGCCTGCCCGATTTCTCCGACACCCACCTGCTCGCCACGCTCGACGACTGGCTCGCGCCCTACCTCGCCGGCAAGCGTCGCCTCGACGCGCTGCAGGCCGAGGAGCTCTCGGGCGCGCTCGCCGCACGCCTCGACCACGCACAACGCCGCGCGCTCGACGAACAGGCGCCGCTGAGCGTGCGTGTGCCGAGCGGCCTCGAACGGCGCATCGCCTACGCGGCCGACGCGCCACCCGTGCTCGCGGTGAAGCTGCAGGAGCTGTTCGGCCTCGGCGACACGCCGGCGATCGCGGGCGGGCGCGTGCCACTGATGCTTCACCTTCTGTCGCCGGCCGGACGTCCGATCCAGGTCACGCGCGACCTGCGTGGCTTCTGGGAACGCACGTATCCCGAGGTCAAGAAGGAGCTCAAGGGCCGCTACCCGCGCCATCCCTGGCCCGACGACCCATGGACCGCCGTGGCGACCCACCGCGCCAAGCCGCGCGGCACCTGAACCCGGAACCAAGTCCGACGAAACCTGTCGCAACCCTCGCGCATCCGATACCCCGCCCTCCCGAACAGCGAACCGCCCATGTCCCGTCCGACCACCGTCCTCATCTGGATGTCCGCCTTCCTCGCCGGCGTCGCCGGGCTGTGCGTGCTCGTCGCGCCGCGGCTCGTCGAGATCTTCTCGGCCAATCCGTTCTTCAACGGCGTGATCCTGCTCGTGCTCGTCGCCGGCGTCGCCGTGAACGTGCGCCAGGTGATCATGCTGTCGCGCGAGGCCGACTGGATCGAGTCGTTCCGGCGCTCGAATCCGGAACGTGCCGCGACCGGCAACCCGCGCCTGCTCGCACCGATGGCGCGCATGTTCGCGGGCCGTGAACGCGGGCGCGCGGCGCTGTCGGCGCAGTCGATGCGCACGCTGCTCGACAGCGTGCAGCTGCGCCTCGAGGAATCGCGCGACGTTTCGCGCTACCTGATCGGGCTGGCGATCTTCCTCGGCCTGCTCGGCACGTTCTGGGGACTGCTCGTCACGATCCGCTCGGTGTCGGAGATCATCCACACGCTCGACATCGGCAATGACGCCGCGGCGATGTTCGGCACGCTCAAGGAAAACCTCCGCGAGCCGCTCGGCGGCATGGCGACGAGCTTCTCGACCTCGCTGTTCGGCCTCGCCAGCTCGCTCGTGATCGGCTTCCTCGACCTGCAGGCCGGGCACGCGCAGAACCGCTTCCACAACGAGCTCGAGGAATGGCTGTCGGGCATGACCCACCTGTCGTCGGGCAAGGGGATCGAGGGCGATGCCTCGGTGCCGGCCTACGTACAGGCGCTGCTCGAGCAGACCGCCGACGGCCTTGAGCGCATGCAGCGCGCGATCGTCGAGAACGAGCGCGAGCGTCGCGGCAGCAACGAGCAGTTCGCCGAGATCGCGACCCAGCTCGGCCGCCTCAACGAGATGCTGTCGCGCGACGCGCGCGAACGCCAGGCCGCCGGTGACACGCAGGAGGAATTGCGCAAGGTGCTGCGCCAGCTCGCCGCACAGCCGCAGGGCGAGTCGCGCCTGTCCGACGACCTGCGCGCCGAGTTGCGCCTGCTCTCGCGCACGGTGGCGGCGGCGGTCGGCGGCAAGCGCGAGCCGCAGCCGTGAGCATGGCCGCGCGCCGTCGCCGGCGCGTCTTCGACATCTGGCCGGGTTTCGTCGACGCACTGACGTCGCTGATCATGGTCATGATCTTCGTGCTGCTGATCTTCTCGATCGGCCAGTTCGTGCTGTCCGACACCTTGGCCGGCAAGAACCGCGCGCTCGACACGCTCAACGCGCAGGTCGCCGAGCTCGCGCGCACGCTGTCGCTCAACGAGGACCAGAAGCGCTCGCTCGATGCGCGCGTGGCCGAACTCGCGGCCTCGCTGGGCCATGCCACGGACGACCGCGATTCGCTCAAGGGCGCGCTCGACGTGTCGACCGCCGAGGCGACCAAGCTCGGCACCGACGTGGCCGTGCTCGACGAGCTCAAGCGCCGCCTCGAGGCCGAGGTCGCGCAGCTCGCGACGAAGCTCGACACCTCCCAGTCCGACCTCGTCAAGCAGACCGAGGCGAACAGCGCCGCGGTCGCGCAGATCGAGCTGCTCAACCGCCAGATGGCCGCGATCCGCGAACAGCTCGGCAAGCTCGAGGGTGCGCTCGACCTCGCCAACAAGGACATCGACGCGAAGGACGCGACGATCGCCGACCTCGGCCGCAAGCTCAACGTCGCGCTCGCGCAGCGCGTCGGCGAGCTCGAGCGCTATCGCTCGGAATTCTTCGGTCGCCTGCGCGAGGCGCTCGGTGCACGCACCGACGTGCAGGTGGTCGGTGATCGCTTCGTCGTACCGACCGACGTGCTGTTCGAATCGGGCTCGTCGGAACTCGGCCCTGCCGCGCAGGAGCGCCTCGCCGCGCTGGCCTCGACGGTCAAGGAAGTCTCGGCCGAGATCCCGTCGGGCATCGACTGGGTGCTGCGTATCGACGGCCATACCGATCGCCGGCCGATCAACACGGACCGCTTCCCCTCGAACTGGGAGCTGTCGACCGCGCGTGCGGTCGCGATCGTGAAGTATCTCGTCGTGCAGGGCATCCCGGCGCATCGCCTGTCGGCGAACGGCTTCGGCCAGTTCCAGCCGATCGATCCGGGCGATTCGCCCGAAGCACTCGCGAAGAACCGCCGCATCGAGCTGCAGCTCACCAACCGCTGATGCGTTCCCGCTTCGCCGTCCGCGCGCCATCGTGCGCGTGGACGGCGCGACCCTCTCAGCGTGCGACGCGTCCGCAGCGCGCGTGCACGTCCCAGCTTACACGGCGGATGCCGTCGCCCCAGGCCGCGCGCAGGTCCTCCTCGACGAGCGCGACCGGATCGTGGCCGTTCGCGGCGAGGTAGCGCTGCGGGGCCGACCACGAACGCAGGTAGGCGAGGAAACCGTCGACGTTCCAGTCCGCGTGCATCGCGAATGCCGGCACCTCGACGGGCTCGTACGGGAACGCGAGATCGCGGTAGCCCGACTCGACATGCGCGCGCTCGGGTGGCCAGTACGGTCCCGTGAGCTCGTGGTAGACGCGATCCTTCAGGCAGTCGATCGCGGCGTTGCCGACGCGGCAGTCCGCGTACGTCCACACGGCGACGATCGCACCCGGTTTCGCGACGCGACGCACCTCGGCATGGAAGCGATCGACGTCGAACCAGTGGAACGCCTGCGCGACGGTCACGAGGTCGACGCTCGCGTCGTCGAGCGTGCTCGCCTCGGCCGGCTCGACGCGGTAGTCGATGTTCGGTCGCGACTCGGCCTGCTCGATCTGGCGTGCGCTCGGGTCGGTGGCGACGACGTGCGCGAAGCGCGCGGCGAGCGCGACGCTGGCCTGGCCGTTGCCGCAGCCGGCATCCCAGGCGAGGTCGCGCGCGGGTGCGAGCCCGGCGAGCGTGTCGAACCAGATCTCGGGATAGAGCGGGCGGGCCTCGCGATAGGCCGCGGCGTGGCCCGAGAAGTGATCCTTGAACGTCGTCATGCGGTGTCCTTCAGTCGATGCGGCGTGTCTGGCCGGGCCGCAGATCGCCGAGGGCGTGTTCGCCGACCTGCACGCGCACGAGACGCAGCGTCGGCAGGCCGACCGCTGCGGTCATGCGACGCACCTGGCGATTGCGGCCTTCGCGCAGCACGAGTTCGATCCACGCGTCGGGCACGCTCTTGCGGAAGCGCACGGGCGGGTCACGCGGCCACAGGGTCGGCGTCTCGATCGCACGCGCCTCGGCCGGCAGGGTCGGGCCGTCGTTGAGCACGACGCCGTTGCGCAGGCGCGCGAGGGCGTCCTCGGTGACGACGCCCTCGACCTGGGCCCAGTAGGTCTTGGGCTGCTTGTGGCGCGGATCGGTGAGCCGGTGCGCGAGACCGCCGTCGTCGGTCAGCAGCAGCAGGCCTTCGCTGTCGGCGTCGAGGCGCCCGGCGGCGTACACGCCCTTCTCGCGCACGTGGTCGGCGAGCGTCGGCCGGCCTTCGCGATCGGTGAACTGGCAGAGCACACCGTAAGGCTTGTTGAGCAGGATCAGCATCGCGGCAGGCGAATCCCCGGGCCCGTAAACACGAACGGCCGCACGCGGCGGCCGTTCGAGGAAGACCCGCGGACCATTACGGGCCCGACGAACCCTTGTCCGTACCCTGTCCGAAGATCTGGTCGCCCTTCGGCTTCACGAACTTGAGCGTCATGCGGTCCGACTCGCCGATCGCGGCGTACTTCTCGCGGTCGACGTCCTTGAGCGCATACGACGGCGGCAGCGTCCACACGCCCTTCTCGTAATCCTTGGTATCCTTCGGATTCGCGTTGATCTCGCTCTGCTCGACGAGCTCGAAACCGGCGTCGGTGGCGAGCTTGATCACGAACTCGGTCGGCAGGTAGCCGCTGTCCTTGATCGCCGCGATGTCGGCACCCGGCGCCGCGCGGTGCTCGACGACGCCGAGCGTGCCACCCGGCTTGAGTGCCTTGAAGAAGGCCTTGAACATCGGCGTGTCGTTGTCGTCGCCGAGCCAGTTGTGCACGTTGCGGAACGTCAGCACGACATCGACCGGCGCGTCGACGGCCAGTTCGGGGTTCTTCGGGTCGAACTCCACGACCTTGGCGTCGCCGTAGCGCTCGGCGTCCGCGGCGAGCTTGGCACGGAAGCGCTCGGCACCGCGCTTGGCGTAGTCGGAGGTGTCGGGGGCGGCGATCGCGGCGGTGTAGGTACCGTCGCCCTTGAGTGCCGGCGCGAGGATCTCGGTGTACCAGCCGCCGCCCGGGGTGATCTCGAGCACCGACTGGCCTGCACCGACGCCGAAGAACGCGAGCGTTTCCTTCGGATGGCGATGGGCGTCACGCGCCTTGTTCTCGTCGGAACGCCAGCTGCCCGCGAGCACGGTGTCGAGCTTGCCCGCGAAGACGTCCGCGACGCTGGCCGGCGGCGTGACCTGCTCGGGCTGGTCGGACACGGCCGGCGCGGGCGCAGCGGCCGGCGTGGCAGGCGCTTCGGCGGCCTTCTCTCCGCACGCGGCCAGACCGAGGGTCGCGGCGAGCGCGAACGCGAGCTTCTTCATCGTCAAACTCCATGGGGCAAGAGGGCCGGCGGCGCGGCGGACGTCGTCGAATCTAGCACAGCGGCGCGTCGGGCCCTGCTGCACCGCGGCCCGGACCCACGTACGAATGTGCCGGCGGCTGCGACGATCGACTGCCCTGGCGCGTCCCTTGTCCGGAGAGCACCGGCGAAACCTTCCGGCGAATGAACGCCGAAGCGTATTTATCGTTTGGAGGGCAAAGGCTTACACGCAATTCATGGATCGGGCATTAGCTTGGGCACCGTCATCTCGGGGAATCACCTATTTTCGGAGAGGACGATCCCAAGAATCATATGGAGGTTGCCATGCTCCACTACGCCCTGGTCTTTCTGGTCGTCGCGCTGATCGCGGCGGTTCTCGGTTTCGGTGGCATCGCAGGTGCGGCCGCGGGCATCGCGAAGATCCTGTTCGTCGTGTTCCTCGTGCTTTTCATCGTGTCGTTGATCTTCGGACGTCGTCGTCCGCCGGTCTGACGCGAACAAGACAGTGACGTGCAGGAGCGACGGCTTCCTGTTCGATAGCCTTCCCCCGGGATATCGAGCCTACCGTCCTCCCCCCTGACGCCAGTCGTCGCTCCTGCACGGCGCGTAGATCGAATCAAGGCAGCCTCGCGCTGCCTTTTTTCATGCGCGCCGGACGGCTGCCAGGCTCACGACGGCAGGCGCAGATGCGAGGGATACGGCGGCACGTCGCCGTACCCGCCGCGAGCGAGGTCGTCCTGCAGCGCGCTCCACCACGCCGGATCGAAGATCTCGGCGTGACGTTCGACGAGCGCCGTGCGCAACGCCGCCGGTACGCCGAGGAAGCGCGGGAACATCTCGGGGAAGACATCGCCTTCGCGCACCGTCAGCCACTCCTCGAGTGGTCGCGTCTCGTCCTCGTCACGGGCTTCGGGAACACGCCGGAAGCGGCAGGCCTCGAGCAGGCAGAGCTCGTCGTAGTCGTAGAAGATCGCGCGTCCGCCGCGCGTGATGCCGAAGTTCTTGAGCAGCAGGTCGCCCGGGAAGATGTTGCTGCGTGCGAGGTCCTTGATCGCCTGGCCGTAGTCGAGCATCGCGCGCGTGGCGGCCTCCGGCGGCATTTCGCGCACGTAGAGGTTCATCGGCCGCAGGCGTCGCTGCACGTAGCAGTGGCGCACGAGCACCTCGTCGCCCTCCACGCACACCGATTCCGCGCACTGGGCGAGCAACTCGTCGAGGATCGCATCCTCGAACTGCGCGCGCGGGAAGCGCAGGTGGCGGAACTCCTGCGCGTCGACGAGACGGCCGACGCGGTCGTAGCGGAACACGAGCCGGTACTTCTCCTCGACGTGGCGCCGCGCCATGTCCTTCGGGTACGCGAACTGGTCGCGGATCACCTTGAACACGAGCGGATAGCCGCGCGGCGTGAACACCGCCATGACCATGCCGCGCTCGCCGTCGGCCCGCACGAGGCGCTCCTCGGGGTGCGCGGCGAGATGGCGGAACAGGTGGCGGAAACGCTCGGTCTTGCCCTGCTTGGCGCGCCCGAGCACCGTGTAGATCTCCTCGACGGGCTTGTGCGGCAGCAGCGAGGCGAGGAACACGACCGTGTCGCCGATCGTCGGCAGGTCGGCGTGGAAATAGCTGCGCGTGTAGCCGAACAGCACCGAGACGTGGTCGGTCTCGGTCAGCAGCGCATCCACGCGCACGCCGTCGGCCTGGCTCACGAGCGCGACGACGAACGGCTGCACGCCGGTCGCATGACGCAGGTGCCCGACGAGGTAGGCGCGTCGTTCGCGGTAGAACACCGTGCGCAGCACCTCGATCGCGTGCAGTTTACCCCACCCGCCCGCCTCGGCCCGCGAACGGCACGTCTCCGCCAGCGCGCCGGCGCAGCGGGCCGCATCGGCGTAGCCGTTGGCGAACGCCGCGTCGGCGAGCAGGCGCGCGCAGGCGCCACGCAAGTCGCCGTCGATGTCGTAGGCATGGACGGCCACGGGCTCGACGATGTTCGCGGTGGGCTCCAGATCGAGCGCGACGAACTCGATGTCGGCCTCGACACCGGTGGTGCGGAAATGGCGCCGCGACAGCGAGTTGAAGAAGGTCTTGGTGAGTTCGCGATCGAGCATCGGCTCGACCAGCGCCTCGAACGCACCGCGCATCGCCGCCCACAACGGGCGCGAACGCACGCGTTCGTCGAGCAGCAGCTCGAGGCGGCCGAGGGTCTCGCGGATGCAGACGTCGTAGAGGTCGATGCGCGCAGCGGCGTCGACGCGTGCGTACTTCCAGTCGCGCCGCTCGAAGCGACGCTGGGCGCGGCGCGTGATGTCGGAGAAGCGCGCGTTGTAGTCGAGGAAGGCGTCGAGGATCAGCGCGGCGGCGCGCTCGTGCATCGCGCCGCTCGACGCGGCGGAACGTTGCCTGGACACGCCTGCCTCCGACGACCGCGGGAACCCGTCCCGATCATACGATGGCCACGGCGTCACGCCGGCCGGAGGTTGCGCATCCCTGCGCACGCATCCTCACGCGCTGACGGGTGGCCTCCGCTCCCCGTCCGCGCGCGTGCTCGATCCGCGTCAGCCGTCGAAGCCGCTGCGGAAGATCAGGTTGACCGGGTTGGACGGAATCGCGAGCAGGCGCACGCCGCCGTAGTTGGCGAGGTCGGCGTGGACGAGGATCGAGCCGTCCGCGCCAGCCCAGGAATCCTCGCCGCCGCCGTACAGCGCCCCACCGTCGTCGATCGACACGCTGTTGACGGTCGCCTGCACGTTGCCGGCGCTCGTCGTCGGGATCGTCACGGTCTGGCCTGCGGCGAGCAGACGACGCGGGGCGGCGCCCGACTTGAGCAGCCACAGTGCGAGCTCGTTGCCGGGATTGGTACGCGCGGCGACGACGATGTCGCCGTTGGCGAGCACGGCGCGGCCGAGGAAGCTGCCCCAGGTGCGGTTCGGCTCGGGACCGTAGTCACCGGTCAGGCCGATCAGCGCCGCGAGTTCGGGACTGCCGCCCGCGCGCACGCGCCACAGGCCGCTCGGGTTGCCGCCGTCGGTCGTGTTGACCTGGGCGAAGAACGCCGCGTACTCGCCCGCACCGACCAGGGAGCCCGCCGTGAAGCTGCGCCACGTCGTGCCCTGCCAGTTCGGTCCCCAGGTGCCGGAATCGTCGTTGATCGCGAGCGGGCGGTTGGCGGCGCCGTCATGCCAGAACAGGCCGAGACGACTGGTCTCCGACGATACGCGGCGATAGCTCGCGAAGAAGTAGAAGCCGTTCGCTGCCGGTCGCGGCGTGTCGAACGAGGTCGAGGCGAACGTCGCCGTCGAGACGCCGATCTCGGGGCCGCGCGCGCCGGCTTCGCCGTTGACCGCGACCGCGCGCGGCGCGCCGTTGCAGACCTCCCAGATGCCCCAGCGCGAACCGCTCGTGCTGAACGAACCGTAGACCTTGCCCTGCGGCGTCAGCGCGAGCGCCGACATGCCCCAGGCCGCGTCGAAGAAGTCGCCGGCCGAGAGGCCCGGCGACAGCGCCGGATCGGTCGACTGCCGCACCATGCACGGGACGTTGCCCTGCCCCGGCACGTGCCTGGCCAGCATGCGGCGCGTCGCGCCGGTCGGGCTCGTCGCATCGGCGTTGATGACCATCGTGCCGCCGCCCATCATGCGCGCCGACGCGAAGCCGGACTCGTTCGGGAAGACCCAGCCGGCACCGAGGCCGGGGCCGAGCGTGCCGTCGGTGAGCACGCGCGCCACCTCGATGTTGGCGTTCGTATCCCAGCGCCAGAGGCCCCAAGTCGCATTCTGGACGTCGGCGGCGTTGCCGGCGCGCGCGATGAACACGCGCTGCCCGTCGGCCCCCGCGCCGCTGCCGCCCGTGGTGATCGACAGGAAGGTGTGCGCGGCTTCGGCGCCGGTCCGTCCGGGACCTTCGGTCGCGCCGGCGACACCGGTGGTGGCGTAGCGCGTCCAGCTGCCCTGCCGGCGCGCCCAGTAGCCGGCCGCCGACGTCGGCGAGGTCATGCGCACGCCGACGAGGCCTGCCCCGACGTCGCCGAGCAGCACGTCGGTATAGCTGCGGTTGCCGGCCGGAAAGCCCGGAATGGCGAGATCGGCGTTCGCACCGGCGACGACCTGCCACGGCACGGTCTGGGCGAAAGCGGAGGGAAGCGGCAGTGCGACGGCGGCCAGCACGGCGAGGGCGAGCTTGGAGGAAGGCATCGGGGGCATCTCGTGTCGGGGGAAGCGCCGCGGCTTCGGCAGGGGCACGGGCTGTTCAGGCAGCGACGCGACCTCCTGGAGGCAAGTGGCTGTTCGACAAGGAAAACCCTCACCGGCACTCGCCAGACGCCTGCGGCGACGGCATGCTAGCGACCCCGCGCGCGCGGGTCGGCACGGACCGGCACCGCCGCGGTAACGGATCGGTAACGGCGCGCCACGAGGCTGCCGCACCGCTCCAGAAACCCTTGCCCGTCGCCGCCCGCAGCCCTGCGACACCCCGACGTATCCCTGCGTCCTGACGAGATCCGCTCCTTCGATCCGCCCGAGCGGCCGACGACGACCCGATGACCACCCCCGATCCCGATCCGCGCGAACGCGTGCTCTACAGCTACCGCTTCGGCACCGCCGAGTACGACGAGGCGCGCGTCGAACTGCGCGTGGCCGGACTGCCGGTCGAGATCGAGCACCGCGCGCTCGAGGTGCTCGCCTGCCTGCTGCGCCACGCGGGCGAGGTCGTGACCAAGGACGAGCTGCTGCGCGAGGTCTGGGCCGGTCGCGTCACCGTCGACAAGGTGCTGCCGAACGCCGTGACCAAGTTGCGGCGTGCGCTCGGCGAGCGCAATGCCGAGCACGTCGTCACCCAGGCCCGCGTGGGCTACCGCCTCGACGGCCCGATCACGCGCACGGCGCTGTCGCATGTGCATGCGAGCCGCATCCAGCTCGAGCCCGGCCAGCCCGTTCCGGCGCGTCCCGACTTCACGCTCGTGCGCGCGCTCGGCGCGACCGCGGGCAACGAGGTCTGGCTGGCCCGCCACGTGCGCACGGGCGCAGAGCGGGTCTACAAGTTCAGCCTCGACGGCGACCGCCTCGCCCCGCTCAAGCGCGAGGCGACGCTCGCCCGCGTGCTGCGCGAAGGCATCGCCGACCGCCGCCACTTCGTCGAGCTGCTCGACTGGAACTTCGAGACGCCGCCGTTCTTCCTCGAGTGCGAGTACGGCGGCGACAACCTGCTCGAGTGGTCGACGCGCGAGCTCGCCGCGCTCGACACCGAGGCGCGCGTGGCGGTGTTCCTGCAGGTCGCCGACGCGGTCGCCGCGGCGCACGGCGTCGGCGTGCTGCACAAGGACATCAAGCCCGCCAACGTGCTCATCGCGCGCGAGGACGACGGCGGCTGGCGCATCCGGCTCACCGATTTCGGCAGCGGTCGCCTCGTCGATCCCGACATGCTCGACGCACTCGGCATCACACGCGCCGGCCTCGGCATGACGCGCAACGACGTCGGCGACCCGAGCAGCGGCACACCGCTGTACATCGCCCCCGAGATCTTCGACGGCCAGCTGCCGACCGCGCAGGCCGACGTGTACGCGCTCGGCGTCATGCTCTACCAGATGCTCGCCGGCAGCTTCAGCAAGCCGATGGCCTCGGGCTGGGAGCAGGACATCGACGATCCGTTGCTGTGCGAGGACATCCGCGCCGCGACCGAGGGCGATCCCGCACGCCGCCTCGGCAGCACGGCCGAACTCGCCTCGCGCCTGCGCACGCGCGAGGCACGCCGCGAACAGGCACGCCGCGAGCACGAGGCCGTCGAACAGGCACGCCGAGAGCGCGAGGCCTTGTCGCGCAGCCGCGCCCAGCGTCCCTACCTCGTCGCCCTCGCGGTGCTGTTCGGGGTCGGCGCCGCGCTCGCGTTCTGGCTCTACGCGACCGCGCTCGATGCGCGCAACGATGCGCGCCGCGAGCTCGCACGCGCCAACGCGCTCAACCGCTTCCTCAACGACGACCTCATCGGTCGCGCCAATCCGCTCGTGCTCGCCAAGGGCAAGGACGCATCCCTCGAAGACATGCTGCTGGTCGCGCGCGAGCGCGCCGGACGCCGTTTCGCGACCGAACCGGGCACCGAGGCGACGATCCGTTCGAGCCTCGCGATGCTGCTCAACATGATCGAGCGCATGCCCGAGGCCGAAGGCGAGGCACGCCGTGCACTCGAACTGTTCGAGCGCGAGCTCGGCCCCGACCACCTCGACACGCTGCGCGCGCGCTCGACGTTCGCGCGTCTGCTCGTGCGCACGGCCAAGTACGACGAGGCACACGCCCAGCTCGACGCGCTCGATGCCGCGGTCGCCGCGCATCCCGGCGATGCCCTGCGCCGCTACCTCGCCAACGCGGCCTGGGCCGTCTACGCGATGAACCGCGGCGAGTACGCCGACGCGGTGACGCGCTTCCGCACCGCGATCGACGCCCTGCGCATCACCGATCCCGGCGACACGACGATGCTCGATTCGCTGCGCATCGACCTCGTCGCGATGCTCGCGCAGACCGGTGCGCGCGAGGAAGCCCGCACGGTCGCCCAGGCGATCATCGACGAGGTCGCCGCACGCGAGGACGACAACGGCCTCGTCGCCGCATTCGCGAAGGCCGCGATCGGCCGCTCGTGGATGCTCGACGGCGACCTCGAACGCGCCGAGGCCATGCTGCTCGATGCGCAGGTGACGATCCTCGCGCTGCTCGGCGAACGCCACAGCCGCAACCTGTCGCTGACCAACGACCTCTACGCGATCGCGGTCGACCGCAAGGACTGGCCGCGCGCGCTCGAGTACGCCCGCCGCGTGCACGAAGGCTTCGCCGCGCACTTCGGCCCCGAGCACACGGTCACCCACGTCACCGAACTCAACTGGGGCCTCGCGCTCTACGAGAGCGGCGATGCGACGACCGCGCTACGCCACCTGCGCTCGGCCGCGACCAAGCTCGCCGCGCAATTGCCCGCCGACAATCCGCAACGCCAGCTCGCCGCGTTCTGGTTCGCCGCGGTCGGCCTCGAGCACGGCGCCGTCGACGAGGTGCGCCCGCTGCTCGACGCACTCACGGTCGCGCCGCTCGAGGCGATCATCCCGAACGGCTTGTGGCCGTACCGTCTCGCCACGCTGCGTGCGCAGGACGCGATCGCACGTGGCGATCGCGACGCCGCGCAACCGCTGCTGCGCGAGGCACTCGACGGCTTCGCCGAAGGCGATGTCGAGGACGACGATCGCTTCCTCGTGCGTGCGCGCTCCGCGTCGGCTGCACTCGCGGGCGGCGCGACGGCGCCCGACGATATGGCCGCGCCGCCACGCTGAGTCCGCCGCCTCCCTGACGCATCGCGTCATCGCCCGCCCTGCACGACCGCCGCCACGGGTCTAGACTCTGCCGACCCCGATGCAGGAGGCATGTCATGGGAATCCGGCCATGGAGCGCGACGTTCGTCGCCCTGTTGGGCGCAGCGTGCGCGATCACGGCGACGGCTCAGGAACAGGCCACCGACCTCTGGCCGGCCTGGCAGCACGTCGCGGGACCCGACGAGCGCATCTACAGCCTCGACGCGCGCGAAGGCCTCGGTACGCTGGCGAGAACGTCGCGTCGACTCGCCGCCTACGCACCTGACGGCACCCGACGGTGGCAGCTCGATGCATGTGCCAGCTGCGTGCCATGGACGACCGGCTACGCGATGTGGCGCCTCGCCATCCTGCGCACGGACGGCGGCGCGTGGGCGATCCGCAGCGTGCAGAACGGCAGCGGCGCCGCCAGCCGCAGCCGTTTGTTCGCCGTGCGCATCGGACCCGATGGCCGCGTGCGCGGCGAGACCTTGCTCGACGACGACTTTTTCGATGGCGTGCTCGGCAACGTCGACGACGCCGATGGTTTCGCCGTGGTGCTCGATGTCTGGCCGACCGACACGCCCACGATCGACTACGTGCGGTTCGACCGCGACGGCGCCGAGGTCGGGCGAAGCACCCATGCGGGCTGGGAGCGTGGCAACCGGCTCAAGGATTCGCGCGTCCTATCCGATGGCGACGTGGTCGTCGAACTCGGCGAGAACGACCTCTGCTTCCTCGGATGCGACCTGCCCCGCACCGGCATCCTGCGCATCCGGCCGACGGGGACGCTGGCGTGGCGCTACGATTTCGAACCGCATGTGCTGCCGACGGTCGCGCTGGACACGCACGGTGGTGCCAGCGCGCTGATCACGCGACTCGATGGCATCGCCGCGGTTCGATCGATCACGCCCGACGGCGTCGTGCACGACGAAACGTTCGCGCAAGGATTCGTCGATGCTTCGTTCTACGGGCTGGCACCCCGCATCGGCGGCCGCCAGCTCGTCGTGTACACGGAGCGCAACGCGTCGATCACACGCCTCGGCCTGATGGATCGCCGCGGCAACCTCGGCGCGCAGCGCGACATCCCCTACAGTTGGCCTTATCCGGAGCCGACCGCCTTCGGATTCATCGGGTCCGGACTCGGCGATGCCACGGCGGACGCCGAGCTGCTGTCGCCCTCGACACTGGCGACGACGGTCCGCTTCCACTTCGAGGGCGACGTCGCACCCGATCCGAATGCCGGAAGCGCATGGCGCATCCTCGACAGCGGTGTCGTGTACGGCGCCGGTGCGGTAACCAGCGACGACGGCAGCCGCCAGCTGGTCGTGGCGCGGTTCGATCTGCCCACCATGGACACGTCGATCTGTTCTCCTCTCCGCACGTCATCCGGCGTGTCGACACCGCGCAGCGGAACGGCCGTAGCTGCCCCTTGCACCCCGGCCCGTCCGATCAGGGTACAGGGAGCGCTTCCGACGGAAGCCCGCGAGCGCTGATACGAGACATCGGACGAAGCTTCCAGACCACCGCGGCAGGGTCGGCACCGCAGCGGTCCGACCGGAACGAGGGCAGCGCGGTCGCGCGATGCACCGGCGTCCATCCCGACGCGGTAGAGTCGCACCACCAGCGGCCACAGGGACACGTCGCCACCATGCGAAAGCACGCCCGCGCCATCGCCCTCCTCGCGGCATTCGCCGCGGCGATCGGCCCTGCCCAGGCCCAGGTCACGCCGATCATGCCCACGTGGCAGGTCGGGCTCGAAGCCGAAGCGACTGTCGTCGCGCTCGATGCACGCGAGGGTGTCGGCGCGCTCGTGGCCTCCGGGTCATGGCTCGAGGCGTTCACGCCGCAGGGTTCGTCGCGCTGGGGACATGCCGCTCCCGCCGGGTCGCAGTGGCGCGACGCGGTCCTGCGCTCGGATGGCGGTGCATGGGCGCTCGAGGTCGCGAAGGAACCTTCAGCGGGAACCTTTCCTGAATGGGCGATGGCGCTCCATCGCATCGGAGCGGACGGCGCCACGCGCGAACGCCGCCCGATCGGCACCACGCCCTATGGACGACCCGCAGAACAGGGCAGGCTGCTGCTCGCACCGGACGATGGCGTCGTCGAGCTATTGACCCGGCGTGGCAGCTTCTCGCTCATGGTGGGTTACGGCCGATACGATCGCGACGGCCAACCCCTCCACGGCGCCGGGCAGGACGTCTCGTCGCGTCCGGTGCTGGAAGCGATGCGCATCCTGCCGGACGACGGCGTGTCCTATGTGACGCGCAGCGCCGACTCGGGCCGCACCGTCCTCATCCGCCTCCATCGCCAGGGCTCCCTTTCCGGCGGGTACGCGCCGGGGGACGACGAGCACGCCGTCATCGCCATCGAACCGGACGGCACGGCGAGCGCGCTGGTCATGTCGCCGGGCTATGGCACGCGCCGCGAATCCATCGACCTGCTCGGTTTCCCCTCCGCTGCGGTCGCGGTGCCTGCGCTTCCTTCCGACATCGAACTGAAGGCCCTATCGCCATTCGTCGGTGGCCGCCAGGTCGCGGCGTACCAGTCGGCCGGAACAGGCCATCTCGCCGTCGTCGATCGTCGCGGCCGTGTCGCCTCGTCGCGCGCCTTCGACACCGGCAGCTCCGCGCACATCGTGACCTCGGCACTCGGCATGCTCGCCACCGACGAGGACACGCGCGACGCCGACGCCGAACTGCTGTCGACGACGGATCTCACGACCCTCGCGCGTTTCAGGTTGATCGGAAGTGCGCGCGCGACGGCAGGCGACGTCACGCCCGGCATATGGCGCATGCTCGACAGCGGCATCGTCTACGGCGTGTCGGACATGATCGACGCCGGCAACGTGCGTGGTCCTGCGATCGCCCGTTTCGATGTGTCGATGCCCGGGCCTTGCGCGGGCCCCCTGCGCCCGGCGGTCGCGTCGATGCCGCGTCCGTCCACCGCAGAGCCGCGGGTGCCCGGCGCGCAGATCGCGTGCACGCCGCCGCGCCCGTCCGCAGCGCCGCCGGCGTCGCCACGCAGCGGGCCCGTGCGCTGAGGAGCGTATCGCACGTCATCCGCGGCACGTCACAGAGTCGAGATTCCCGGACACGAAAAAGGGCGCCGAAGCGCCCTCTTCCGTACCGCATGGCGCGAAGGATCAGAGCGCGGCGATGAGCTTGTCCGCGAACTCCGAGCACTTCACTTCGGTGGCACCTTCCATGAGGCGCGCGAAGTCGTAGGTCACGAACTTCGAACCGATGGCCTTGTCCATCGCCGCGATGATCGCGTCCGCCGCTTCGTGCCAGCCCATGTAGCGCAGCATCATCTCGCCCGACAGGATCACCGAACCCGGGTTCACCTTGTCCAGGCCCGCGTACTTCGGCGCGGTGCCGTGCGTGGCCTCGAACACGGCGTGGCCGGTGACGTAGTTGATGTTGCCACCCGGCGCGATGCCGATGCCGCCGACCTGCGCAGCGAGCGCGTCGGACAGGTAGTCGCCGTTGAGGTTGAGCGTGGCGACCACGTCGTACTCGGCCGGACGCAGCAGGATCTGCTGCAGGAACGCATCGGCGATCGCGTCCTTGACCGTGATCGTCTTGCCCGTCTTCGGGTTCTTGAACGTCATCCACGGGCCGCCGTCGAGCTCGACCGCGCCGTACTCGCGTTGCGCGAGCGCGTAGCCCCAGTCACGGAAGCCGCCTTCCGTGAACTTCATGATGTTGCCCTTGTGCACGAGCGTGACGGACGAGCGATCGTTGTCGATCGCGTACTCCATCGCCGCGCGCACGAGGCGCTCGGTGCCTTCCTTCGAGACCGGCTTGATGCCGAAGCCCGAGGTCTCCGGGAAACGGATCTTCTTGTAGCGCTCCGGGAAGTGCTCCTTGATCAGCGCGGCGAACTTCTGCGCGTCGTCGGTGCCCTGCTGGAATTCGATGCCCGCGTAGATGTCCTCGGTGTTCTCGCGGTAGATCGTCATGTCGACCTTCGACGGATCGCGCACCGGCGACGGCACGCCCTTGAACCAGCGCACCGGGCGCACGCAGGCGTACAGGTCGAGCATCTGGCGCAGCGCGACGTTGAGCGAGCGGATGCCACCACCGACCGGCGTCGTCAGCGGACCCTTGATCGAGACGAGGTACTCGCGGCAGGCGTCGACGGTCGCGTCGGGCAGCCAGTTGCCGGTCTCGTTGAACGCCTTCTCGCCGGCCAGCACTTCGAGCCACTGGATCTTGCGCTTGCCGCCGTAGGTCTTCTCGACCACCGCGTCGAACACGCGCACGGAAGCGTTCCAGATGTCCGGACCGGTGCCGTCACCCTCGATGAACGGGATGACCGGATGGTCGGGGACGTTGAGCTTGCCGTCGGCGATGGTGATCTTCGCGCCTGCGGGCGCGGTGCTGGATGCGGTCATGTGGATCTCCGGAAAGGAAGGAGCGAGCTCCCGCGTGGTGCCAGGGGATGCGGGTGAAGGGAAACCGCCGGACCGGCTGGCGTCGTCGCGCGGGATCCAGTGCCCGACAGCGACATGGGGATCGATCGGCGGATGTCACCTGGCAAACGCCGCCGACGGCTTCCATGGCCGCCTATTTTCGCGGAAAGCGGGGGCGAAGGCTACGTGCCGTCCGGCATTCCGGCACCGGGTGACAGCGCGACGACAGGGATAACTGCTGCGTTGCACGATGACGGTCGTCGTTACCTCCGCAGAACCGGCGAGGTCCGGGCCATCTCAACCGCTGAGACTTCATGGCAGGATGCTTGCCGCTGGATGCTGCGGCTCATCAGGGGATGGTGATGCATGGATGATTTCACGCCGTCGGATCTCAAGACGATCCTCCACTCCAAGCGCGCGAACCTCTACCACCTCGAGCACTGCCGCGTGCTCGTCAACGGTGGCCGCGTCGAATACGTGACCGATGCCGGCAAGCGCTCGCTGTACTGGAACATCCCGATCGCCAACACGACCTCGATCCTGCTCGGCACGGGCACGTCGATCACGCAGGCCGCGATGCGCGAACTCGCCAAGGCCGGCGTCCTCGTCGGTTTCTGCGGCGGTGGCGGGACGCCGTTGTTCACGGCCAACGAAGTCGATGTCGACGTCGCCTGGATGTCGCCGCAGAGCGAATACCGCCCCACCGAGTACCTGCAGGCCTGGGTGCGCTTCTGGTTCGACGACGATCTCCGCCTCGCCGCCGCCAAGGCGATCCAGCACGCCCGCGTCAACCAGCTTCGCAAGCAGTGGTCGCACCGCCACCTGCGCGACGCCGGTTTCGCCGCCGATGTCGCGCGCCTCGACGAGCTCCTCGCGCGCACGACCAGGCAAATCGACACGGCGCAGGATGGAACCTTCCTGCTGACCGAGGAGGCTCGCCTGACCAAGGCCCTGTTCAAGCTCGCCGTCGACACGGTCAAGTACGGCGATTTCACGCGCGCCAAGCGCGGCAGCGGAACAGACCCCGCGAACCGCTTCCTCGATCACGGCAACTACCTGGCCTACGGCCTCGGTGCGACCGCCTGCTGGGTGCTCGGTCTGCCGCACGGACTCGCGGTCCTTCACGGCAAGACGCGCCGCGGCGGCCTCGTCTTCGATGCCGCCGATCTCGTCAAGGACGCGAGCATCCTCCCGCAGGCTTTCCTGTCGGCGATGCGCGGCGACGACGAGCAGCAGTTCCGCCGCAACTGCATCGAAGCGCTCACGCGCAGCGAGTCGCTCGACTTCATGATCGACACGCTCAAGGACGTCGCCCTCGACACCGCCGGCAAGGTCGCCCCTTGAACATCCTTCTCGTTTCCCAGTGCGACAAGCGCGCCCTCGTCGAGACGCGCCGCATCATCGACCAGTTCGCCGAACGCCGCGGCGACCGCACCTGGCAGACGCCGATCACGCAGGCGGGCCTCGACACGCTGCGCAAGCTGCTTCGCAAGACCGCCCGCAAGAACACCGCCGTGGCCTGCCACTGGATCCGCGGACTCGACCACAGCGAACTGCTGTGGGTCGTCGGCGATGCGCGACGCTTCAATGCCGAGGGCGCAGTCCCCACGAACACGACCGAGCGCAACGTGCTACGGCGGGAGGACGAGAACGACTGGCACAGCCTCGACGTCATCCTGCTGATCACGCGGCTCGCCGCGTTGCTGCACGACCTCGGCAAAGCATGCGTCGCCTTCCAGCAACGGCTTTTCTCCAGGACGCTGGAGCGCAACGAGTATCGCCACGAGTGGATCTCGCTGCGGCTCTTCCAGGCCTTCGTGGGCGATGACCGCGATGACGCCTCGTGGCTGCGCCGCATGATGGATCCGACCGCGGACGACGATGCCCGCTGGTCACCGGTGATGCTGCAGCTGCGCGATGGCCTCGACAGCGCGGCTGCGGGAAGACTGCCCTTTTCGTCCATGCCACCCCTCGCCAAAGCGATCGGATGGCTCGTGCTCACCCATCATCGGCTTCCCGTCATGCCGTCACAGCACGAGGAGACAGGCGAATCGAAATACCTCGGCGCGCCGGTGAGCGGCTTCAACACCGCGATGCTGGATGATCTCCTAGGCAAGATCGCCAGCAACTGGAACGAGACTCCCTCCGCGAGACATCGCGACGCCGTCGAACCCTACTGGACGTTCGTCCATGGGCTGCCCGTCACGACCGCGCGATGGCGCGAACGCGCCTCACGCGTCGCGCAGCGACTGCTCGAGCGCCTGAGTCTTCCCGACTGGACTTCTCCGATCGACGACCCGTATGTGATGCACGTGGCTCGCATGAGCCTGATGCTGGCGGACCATCACTACTCCCGTCTGACCCACATCAAGGATCGCGTCAGTGGTGAAGCTGACTACCCTCTCTTCGCAAACACGTGCCGTGACAATGGCAAGCCCAATCAGGGACTCGACGAACACCTGCTGGGCGTGGAAAGACACGCTCGAAGCATCGTGAATGCCTTGCCAGGTTTCGACAGGCACTTGGCGAGACTCGTACGTCATCGCTTCCTCCGCCAGCGCAGCACGACCCCGACGTTTCGCTGGCAGGACCGCGCCGTAGATGTCGCAATGGGCATCGGCGAGCGGTCCCGGCGCCAAGGTGCCTTCATCGTCAATCTGGCCTCCACCGGCTGCGGCAAGACGCTCGCCAACGCACGTGTCATGAACGCCCTCGCCGACCCCGCAGTCGGCATGAGGTGTGCCTTCGCCATGGGCTTGCGCACCTTGACCTTGCAGACCGGACGCGTCTTCCAGAACGTACTGAATCTGGGCGACGACGAACTCGCCATCATGGTCGGCGGCACCGCGACGCGCGAGCTTTTCGAACTCTACGAGCAGGAGGCGGAGCGGACAGGCTCTGCGTCGGCACAGGACTTCCTCCCGGAGGGCAGTAGCCACGTATTGTATGAGGGCTCGGAAGATCATCCGCTGCTTCATCGCTTGAGCCCTGAGCCTCGCGTGCGACGCCTTCTCGCCGCTCCGATGCTCGTCTGTACTGTCGATCACCTCACGCCGGCGACGGAGAGTCAGCGCGGCGGACATCAGATCGCGCCGATGCTTCGCCTCATGAGCGGCGATCTCGTGCTCGACGAGCCTGACGATTTCGATCTCGATGACCTTCCCGCCCTGACGCGTCTCGTGCATTGGGCCGGCCTGTTGGGAAGCCGCGTGTTGCTGTCCTCGGCGACCTTGCCTCCCGCATTGGTGGAAGGTCTGTTTCTCGCGTATCGCAGCGGTCGGGAGGCATTCCAGCGCAACCGGGGCGAGAGGCCCGGCGAGATATCGGACATCTGCTGCGCATGGATCGACGAGTTCGACGCCACGGCACGGGACTGCGCCGATCTCGAAGCGTTCCGCATCGAACACCAGCGATTCGCAAAAGCGCGATACGCCACGCTCGCCAGGTTTGCCAGCACAGCGCCACGCCGCCGCGCCGAACTGTTGCCGATCACGGTCACCGCCAAAGACAGGCAAAGTATCCGCGACGGATTCGCACACGCGATGCGCGACGCTGCACTACGCCTGCATCACGATCACCACGCGGTGGACGCGCACAGCGGCAAGCGCGTGAGTTTCGGCCTCATCCGCATGGCCAACATCGACCCACTGTTCGACGTCGCGCTCGCCCTCTATCGACTGGGCGCTCCTGAAGGTGTTCGTATCCACCTCTGCGTATATCACTCGCGCTTTCCACTGCTCATGCGTTCCGCCATCGAACGCCGCCTCGATACCGCGCTCGATCGTCGCGACAAGGACGCCGTGTTTTCCTTACCCGACGTGCGTGCTTGTCTCGAAGCCCACGACGATGCCGATCATCTGTTCGTGGTGTTGGGCAGCCCGGTGACGGAAGTCGGACGCGACCACGACTACGACTGGGCCGTCGTCGAGCCCTCGTCGATGCGTTCGATCATCCAGCTCGTGGGACGCGTACGCAGGCACCGCAAGCATGACGGTGTCGACACTACGAATGTACTGATCTGCGAACGCAACCTGCGCAGCCATGAACACCCTGGAACGCCGTCGTTCCAGCGCCCTGGATTCGAATCTGCAGCGTTCCGGCTCCTCGACCCGTCCTTGCGGGGCCTGCTGGACGAGACCGACTACGTGACACCCGATTCACGTCCTCGGCTTCTCGCACCGGAGATGCCGAATGCTGCGTCGCGTCTCGTCGATCTCGAGCACGTGCGATTGCAGGCTCAAATGCTTCCACCTCCACCCGCCCCAGAACTGACACCGAGGGAGCAGCGCCTGGGTTTCGTGCGCGCCGTGCCGCCCCCGAATTCAAGCGCTCACTGGCTCTTCCCGCAAGCCTGCCTCACGGCCGTGCTCCCGCAGCACCAGCCGTTCCGCCGCAACAACACACGCAACGAGGTCGAGCTGGTCCTGCTGCCGAACGAAGACGAGGATGACTTCATCCTCAACCGGATCAACAGGGAGCAGCGCGAGGTCGAGTACGCCGCGTTGCGCGACACGATCGACTTGCACCGCATCGACGAGGCGAACGTACGTGGGCACGGCATCGCGCCATGGGGAGCCACCGACTACCTGAAAGTCCTCGAGGAGTTCGCCACAGCGCTTGGATGCACCATGACCGAGTGCGCCAAACGCTACGGCGTCGTGAGGGTCCCGGAGAGCACATACGGCTGGCGATTCCACCCGTCCCTGGGTTTCGTGAAGTACGACTGATGTGCCTTGGACGATCAGTCGTCGGAACGCGCAGGTTGCTCGTGGGCCAGCATCGCCTCGAGTTGCCCGACGAGGCTCGGAAGGGAGCGCTGGACCGTCTCCCAGACCAATCCCATGTCGATCGTGAAGTAGCCGTGGGCAATGCGGTTCCGCATGCCCTTCATCGAGGTCCATGGCACATGCGGATACGCGTGCAGCCGCTCGGGAAGACGCTCGATGAGCTTTGCCGCGACTTCCCCGACGATCACGATGTTCATCGCGACAGCCTGCTGCGTGCGTGGATCCGCGAGAAACTGCTCTCGATCCATACCCTCCACGTAGACGCAGGCTTGACGTGCTGCGCTCAGCATGTCGCCCAGCCAACTCGCGAAGCGATCGTCGCTCACAGCGGCCGCGCCTCCTTGAGCACCACGTGCCGGAACCGCTCGGGAAGGTCGCCGGGCGTCTTCACGTCGACACGAACGCCGAGCAACGCCTCCAGCGCCTCCTGCAACCCACCCAGATCGAACAGGGTTGTTTCCGGCAACGGATCGACCAGCAGGTCGAGATCGCTGTCTTCGGTATCGGTGCCATGCAACACCGATCCATACACGCGCGGGTTGGCAACGCGGAAGCGCTGCATGGCCTCATTGAGGGCAGCTGGCTGCGAAGACCGGATGGCGTGGGATGGCTTCAAGGATCACCTGCCCCTGAAATGCCCGAGGCGCGGCCTGGAAGCTGCCTGCGCGGCAGCGAAGCGGATGACGCTCTGTTGTGGAACATTTTCTGAGCTGCCTGCACGGCAGGCAGCCAGCGTATCTCAAGCGATCAAAATTCACATAATGAAGCTCTCTTGTACAACATGGATGATATCGCTACAGTAGGACCGCCCGGGGCCGTTAACCCGGGCAGTCCCAACGATACCCAGCTTCTTAGCTGGCCAGCGACCGGCAAGTTTCAGAAGGAGAAGGAGAAATGTCAGCGTCGTTTCGCCGCGCGCCCTGGACATAGGCCGCGGATACGAGCCGCCCCCCGAGTACCGCTTGGGGGGATTCTATCTCTTTTTTGAGACCATTCCAGGAAGGAAATCCCATGACTGCTCCTCTCACGGATCGCCAAGCGATGTTCCGAGCCGCCATCGAAGCATTCCTGCAGGAACGCCTCGACGCCAAGCTCGTCAAGCTTGCCGACGACGACCCCAAACGCGATGCCCTGATCGACCAGCATCGCCCCGAGAACTGGCTGCCCGATGCCGCACGCCGCGCCCATCAGATCCAGGCCGTCACCCATTCACTCAAACCGATTCACCCCGACGCACGCGGTACCAACCTGTACTGCCCGCCGGCGACACTCCCCGCCCGTGCCGAAATCGGCACTCACGTCCTCGATGCTGACTTCGACGCTGATGTCGTCGGCAACGCCGCGGCACTGGATGTCTACAAGTTCCTCCGGCGCGAGGCGGACGGGCGAACGCTGCTCGACGGCATGCTCGAGGACGACCCCGATCTGGCTGCAGCGCTCGGCGCGGAACCGGAAGTCGCCAGCGAGTGGATCGCCGCCTTCACGGGCCTGACCCGACCGCGCGCAGACGTCACGGCATCGCACACGCAGGCCAAGCAGCTTTACTGGCTCGCGAGTGACGATTCTGGAAGCCCCAACGACTTTCAGATCCTCGCTCCGCTGTATGCCACGTCGCTGGCACACGCCGTCTTCAAGACCCTCAACCAGGATCGCTTCGGCGACGCCGCGAAGGAAGCACGGGAAGCGCGGCGAAAAAATGAAGCGCACGAGAACGGTTACCGCGAGTACCCCAGCCTTGTAGTGCAGAAGCTGGGAGGCACCAAGCCGCAGAATATCTCCCAGCTCAACAGCGAGCGTGGCGGCAACAACTACCTGCTCGGATCCCTGCCGCCACCGCCCTGGAACTCGAAGCTTCAGTTGCTGCCGTCGCCGGGACAAGCCTCGATCTTCGATGCCTGGGCGAAGAATCTCGACGTCTGGATGCCGACCGTACAGCTGCGTGCCTATCTGGTCAGCGATCCCGACAAGACGATGGAGACACGCAACACGCGGGACGACTTGTCGGACCACATCATCGACATGGTGCTGGCCTTTGCAGCAGCCGTGCAGAAGCATGCCCCGGGCTGGACGACCGCCCCCGATTGTCCACTGAGTAACGAGGACGAGAAACTCTGGCTCGATCCCTATCGCTGCGAAGACGATCTCGAGTTCCGCGCACGCTGGACATGGTTCGACTGGCCCCAGCGCATCTGCGAACGCTTCGGCCAGTGGCTCAACAGCGAGATCATGAAGCGGCTGAAACTCGGCAACGCCGAGTCGGCCACGCAGAAGCACTGGGCGAGCGAGCTCGCGCGTCACCCTGACTGGCTTTTCGAGCTCGATCAGCAGAAGGACTGGTTGAACGACATCGAAAAGAAGGAACGACGCAACGGAGAGGCGGCATGATCACGTTGGCCAAGAGCCCCGCCCTGCTGGTTCTGCCGCGCCTGCGCATCCAGAACGCGAACGCCATCTCGAGCCCGCTGACGCACGGCTTCCCGTCCATGACGGCATTCCATGGCTTCATGCTGGCCTTGGAACGCCGCCTGGCCGACACGGATTTCGCGATCGGCTTCCAGAGCGTCGGCGTGATCTGCCATGACTTCGAGGAACAGACAACCGAAGGCGGGTTCGTCAAGGCCTTCCGCCTGACACGAAATCCGGTCGACAGTGCCGGGGATACCGCAGCCATCGTCGAAGAAGGGCGTATCCATCTCGATGTCACCCTGGTGTTCGGCGTCAATGGTGCGTTCGCCAAGGAGGATGATGCGCGACGGCAAGCCATCGCCGACGGCATCGGCGACATCGTCGCGGGCATGCGCATTGCCGGTGGCAGCGTGTTCACACCGTTCCGGAAACATCGTCACGCGAAGCCGTCGTTGCGCATGGTCGAGCAGGATCCGGAAGCGGCCCACGCCCAGTTTCGACGCTGGCGTCGACATTGGCTGCCCGGATTCGCCCTGGTCGCACGCGACGATCTCCTGCAGCGGCGCATGCAAAGGCAGAAGGCTGGCACCTCGACATCAAAGCTCGACGCCTGGCTCGATCTCTGTCGCTTCAACTGGCGATCGCGCCGCATCGAGACGACGAACGAAACCTCCGGCGAAACCAAGGTCCGCATCGAATGGGATCACGATCGCTCGGAAGGCTGGATCGTGCCGATTCCCGTGGGCTATGGCGCGTTGTCCGAACGCTTTCCCGCAGGGAGCGTACGCAATGCGCGCGACCAGGAGACATCGTTCCGCTTCGTCGAAAGCCTCTACTCGATCGGCCAATGGATCGCCCCGCATCGACTGTCCCATCCCAATCAATTGCTCTGGTACGCGTACAGCGACGAGGCCACGGGCCTCTATCGCTGCAGGAACGACTACGCGCTGACCCTTTCCGACAACGCTACGGACTGAAGGAACCTCATCATGGCCAATGAACTCAAGACTGCCTCCGTCCTCGCCTTCGAGCGCAAATTGGACCCCTCCGATGCCTTGTTCTTTGCGGGCGACTGGTCGTCACGCGAAAACTCGGATGTCTGGAAGCCCGTGCGCATCCGCGAGAAATCCGTGCGCGGCACCATCTCCAACCGCCTCAAGACGAGCGGCCAGGATCCCGCCAAGCTCGATGCCGCGATCCAGAACCCGAATCTACAGACTGTCGACGTCGCTGCGCTTCCCGCCGATGCCGACACCCTCAAGGTGCAGTTCTCGCTGCGCGTGCTCGGTGGAACGGGTGAGCCTTCCGCATGCAACGACGCGGCGTATCGCACCAAGCTCGTGGCGACGGTCGGTGCCTACGTGCAGTCCAACGGCTTCACCGAGCTTGCTCGACGCTATGCAGGCAACCTCGCCAGCGGCCGCTTCCTGTGGCGCAATCGTATCGGTGCCGAGCAGGTGGACGTGCATGTCGCCCACCTCAAGGACGGCAAGGCCACTGCATCGTGGCGCTTCGATGCGCTGGGTCACTCGCTGCGTGATCTTTCGGCCTCGTCTGGCGATACAGCCGCGGTAGCCGAACTCGGCGACGTCATCGCCAACGGCCTCGCAGGCCGTTCGCACGTCCTGCTGCAGATCACGGCGTTCGTGCGCATCGGCGCGGGCCAGGAGGTGTTCCCTTCCCAGGAACTGATCCTCGATCGCGGACGCGGCGACAAGAGCAAGACGCTCTACGACGTGAACGATGTCGCCGCCATCCACTCGCAGAAGATCGGCAATGCACTGCGCACCATCGACACCTGGTACGTCGGTGCCGACGAGCACGGTCCGATCGCCGTGGAGCCTTACGGATCCGTCACCACGCAAGGCAAGGCGTGGCGACAGCCCAAGGAAAAGCTCGACTTCTACAACCTGCTCGACGGCTGGATCATCAAGGACAAGGTGCCGGACATCGACCAGCAGCACTTCGTCATCGCCACGCTCGTCCGTGGCGGCGTGTTCGGCGAAGCGGGTTGATGCCATGACCTCGCACTACGTCGACCTCACCGTCGTGCCTGATCCGGAAACGGGAGTGCCCCCCTTGCTGGGGGCGCTGTACGACCGCCTTCATCGCACCTTCGTGCAGCACCGCATCGACACCATCGGCGTCAGCTTCCCGCTCTACACCGTGATACCCCGCCATCTCGGCGACACGTTGAGGTTGCACGGCAGCGAGGGCTCACTGCGCGAACTCCTGGCCGGCGACTGGCTGCGTGGCGTACGTGATCACATTCGTACCTCGCCGATTGCCCTCGTTCCGGTCGAGGTCCAGCACCGCACGGTGCAGCGCCGCCAGTTCAAGAGCAATGTCGAGCGCCTGCGTCGTCGCCGCATGAAGAGAAAGGGCGAGACCGCCGAGCAGGCTGCGCACGCCATCCCCGATTCGGTCGCACGCACGCCTACCCTCCCCTACGTGCACGTCCGCAGCGCGAGCACCGGCCAGCCGTTCTGCCTGTTTATCGCACTGGGTCCCGTCCAACGGGAACCCACGGCTGGCACCTTCAACACCTACGGCCTTGGCGGAACCGCAACGGTTCCGTGGTTCTGACCCTTTTTCCAGGGCTTTCCCAAGCTCCTTGAAAATCAGGCCATTGCAGCCGGCACCCTCACAAGGGTGCCGGCTTCGTCTCGTCCATTTTCCGCTTACGCTAGAGTGAGTTGGCTGGAAATTGCTCTAGTTCGCTGCCGCGCAGGCAGCTCAGAAATGAAACGGCAGCTGGAACGCAGCTTCCGTGATGTTCGCTGCCGCGCAGGCAGCTCAGAAAACGTCGCAGCCGCGATGCGGCACTCGCGCCTGGTTCGCTGCCGCGCAGGCAGCTCAGAAATGCCAGTGAGTGCTGACGGTACCTCGCCGACCGTTCGCTGCCGCGCAGGCAGCTCAGAAATGTGGGGCACGCTGCCCCCGATCGACCTGAGAGTTCGCTGCCGCGCAGGCAGCTCAGAAAAGGCGATCGTCGAGCATGCGCATGCACTGCTCGTTCGCTGCCGCGCAGGCAGCTCAGAAATGATCAGCGGCCTCGAGGTAGAGCTCGGCGACGTTCGCTGCCGCGCAGGCAGCTCAGAAAGTACGTGACGACCGAGACGCCTTCGACGCCATGTTCGCTGCCGCGCAGGCAGCTCAGAAATGTTCGCCACCCCGCGCGGCCTCGCCGTGCCGGTTCGCTGCCGCGCAGGCAGCTCAGAAATCCGTCGCGCGCACGTCGATGCCGGTTTCCGCGTTCGCTGCCGCGCAGGCAGCTCAGAAATTCTGCATCCTCTGCGACGTGAGCACCGATCGGTTCGCTGCCGCGCAGGCAGCTCAGAAATGCTGACCCGCAGCCTCGTTCCAGGCGCTTTGCGTTCGCTGCCGCGCAGGCAGCTCAGAAAATGTTGCCGCCGGCATACGCGATGATGGGCTTGTTCGCTGCCGCGCAGGCAGCTCAGAAAAGATGAGCGCGTCGGCCTTGACCTCGGCGAGGGTTCGCTGCCGCGCAGGCAGCTCAGAAATCATCACGTACCAGGACAAGCACCACCGCATGAGTTCGCTGCCGCGCAGGCAGCTCAGAAACGAGCGCGCGGCTGAGCCCGCCTCCGGCGGCGGTTCGCTGCCGCGCAGGCAGCTCAGAAATCAAAGCGCTGTGGATCGGCCCGGCCCGTGGCTGTTCGCTGCCGCGCAGGCAGCTCAGAAAATTGGTTATCGCCGTTGTTCTGAAACGACCCTGTTCGCTGCCGCGCAGGCAGCTCAGAAATGGTCGAATCGGGCCAACACGCGAGCACATGAGTTCGCTGCCGCGCAGGCAGCTCAGAAACACTCGACCAGGCGGCGCTTGAGCTCGTGTTCGTTCGCTGCCGCGCAGGCAGCTCAGAAATGCACCGGGTGCACGCGGGACAACAGGTCTTCGTTCGCTGCCGCGCAGGCAGCTCAGAAATCAACGCGTGGCGCTCGCAGGTCGAGCGCATCGTTCGCTGCCGCGCAGGCAGCTCAGAAATTCGTCTGGGCGTTGCAGACCCACGCGACGAAGTTCGCTGCCGCGCAGGCAGCTCAGAAAACGGTCAACGCGCTGCGCGCCCTCGCGGCGACGTTCGCTGCCGCGCAGGCAGCTCAGAAATGCCGAGTTCGAGGACCCGGAAATCACGCAGCGTTCGCTGCCGCGCAGGCAGCTCAGAAACGTCCGAGCTGCTCACTTGATCCCCGGACGCTGTTCGCTGCCGCGCAGGCAGCTCAGAAAGCCACGGCGCGTTTGAGCACCGCTTCCGAGTCGTTCGCTGCCGCGCAGGCAGCTCAGAAAACAAAGCGGTTGTTGCGACGCGCGGAAAGATTGTTCGCTGCCGCGCAGGCAGCTCAGAAAGCGTTGTGGGCCGTGGACCTTGTGAGGCGCTGTGTTCGCTGCCGCGCAGGCAGCTCAGAAGTTGTGAGGCGCTGTGCGCAGGGCGTGGCGGCAGTTCGCTGCCGCGCAGGCAGCTCAGAAATGCGAGGACTCGACGGGCGTGCGCTCGATGCGGTTCGCTGCCGCGCAGGCAGCTCAGAAACGAACCGCCGAAGCGTCGCAACAGCACGGCATGTTCGCTGCCGCGCAGGCAGCTCAGAAAAAGTCCAACGCGCAGGCGAAACGGTTGTTTCTGTTCGCTGCCGCGCAGGCAGCTCAGAAATTCCACACGCGGCGCTTGGAAAGGCCCTTCACGTTCGCTGCCGCGCAGGCAGCTCAGAAATAGCCCGCTTCGGCGGGCTAGGCATTTCAGGAGTTCGCTGCCGCGCAGGCAGCTCAGAAATCGGACAGCAGGCACAGCTCGCGCAGGCGCAGGTTCGCTGCCGCGCAGGCAGCTCAGAAAATCAGTGCAACCGAGGACACGAAGGACTTCACGTTCGCTGCCGCGCAGGCAGCTCAGAAATACGCGAGAGCGGCTACTCGATCTCAGCGGGTGTTCGCTGCCGCGCAGGCAGCTCAGAAACTCGGTGAACGATGCCGTGACGGCTGAAACACGTTCGCTGCCGCGCAGGCAGCTCAGAAACAGCACTCGCGGCCGGCCTCGCCGGCGCGTTCGTTCGCTGCCGCGCAGGCAGCTCAGAAATGCGAGCCGCCGAGCTTGGCGCTCTGGTCGATGTTCGCTGCCGCGCAGGCAGCTCAGAAACTCGCAGCCCGCCGCCGAGCTGCTCGAGGTGGTGTTCGCTGCCGCGCAGGCAGCTCAGAAATGCGTGTAGGCGGCCGGCAGTGGCCCCGGCCAGTTCTCTGCCGCGCAGGCAGCTCAGAAAGCCGGGTTCGAGGAAGTCGAGGCGACCGATACGTTCGCTGCCGCGCAGGCAGCTCAGAAAAACGATGCCGAGCGCGAGGTCGGCCTGGTGCGGTTCGCTGCCGCGCAGGCAGCTCAGAAATGGACGATGAACGGGCCGCCGAAGTAGGCCACGTTCGCTGCCGCGCAGGCAGCTCAGAAAGCCGATCACCTGGTGCGGCACGTAGCCATCCGGTTCGCTGCCGCGCAGGCAGCTCAGAAAGCCGATCACCTGGTGCGGCACGTAGCCATCCGGTTCGCTGCCGCGCAGGCAGCTCAGAAAGCCGATCACCTGGTGCGGCACGTAGCCATCCGGTTCGCTGCCGCGCAGGCAGCTCAGAAAGAGGCGCTGCGCCTTCGGCCGGCCCTCTACATGTTCGCTGCCGCGCAGGCAGCTCAGAAAGCCGAGGCCTGCTGACCGTGCACGAACCCACGGTTCGCTGCCGCGCAGGCAGCTCAGAAAGCGAGCCGGTCGGCGAAATCGTCAAGCTGCACGTTCGCTGCCGCGCAGGCAGCTCAGAAACGAGGACTTCGTGGAGGGTATGGTCGCAGTCTGTTCGCTGCCGCGCAGGCAGCTCAGAAAATTCGTTGCGATAGACGTTCGTGTCAATGCCGGTTCGCTGCCGCGCAGGCAGCTCAGAAATCAGCCATCCCGTCGAAGGCCATGCTGCGCGGGTTCGCTGCCGCGCAGGCAGCTCAGAAAACAACGTGCAGTCGTAGAACGGCTCGCCCGGGGTTCGCTGCCGCGCAGGCAGCTCAGAAAAAGCGCACCCGAAGCGCATCGCTCTGCCGCATCGTTCGCTGCCGCGCAGGCAGCTCAGAAAATGTGCAGCATCGACGTCATCAAGTCCGAGATGTTCGCTGCCGCGCAGGCAGCTCAGAAAATGTGCGGCGACACCGCGCCCCAGCGCATCGCCGTTCGCTGCCGCGCAGGCAGCTCAGAAAGCGCGCGGGAACGCGCCGGTGCGGCGCGCATGGTTCGCTGCCGCGCAGGCAGCTCAGAAAAACTGGACCAACGCCGCGTTGAACCTGTTCACGTTCGCTGCCGCGCAGGCAGCTCAGAAATTGACCGCCGCCCGCCTGTCGACGATGAGCAAGTTCGCTGCCGCGCAGGCAGCTCAGAAAAACGCGATCAAGTACACGCCGGCTGGTGGCAGGTTCGCTGCCGCGCAGGCAGCTCAGAAACGACCAGCAACACCAACGGAGCGACCTTCCGCGTTCGCTGCCGCGCAGGCAGCTCAGAAATTGCGGCCGTCGTCGGCCGAGGTCTCACCCGGGTTCGCTGCCGCGCAGGCAGCTCAGAAAATCCAGATCGGAGAAGACGACGTGATCGTGACGTTCGCTGCCGCGCAGGCAGCTCAGAAACGCGGGTTACGCCGCGGATGGTGCGCGACGCTGTTCGCTGCCGCGCAGGCAGCTCAGAAATCAGGCTCCGTGCCCTGCCCTCCTGGCGGGTTGTTCGCTGCCGCGCAGGCAGCTCAGAAAGAAGGGCCACCCGAGTTCGTGGCCGTCAACGTGTTCGCTGCCGCGCAGGCAGCTCAGAAACGGCAGCTTGATGCGACCGGATGCGACTTCCTGTTCGCTGCCGCGCAGGCAGCTCAGAAAAAAGTGGCGCGACAACACCACCACCCGGGGCCGTTCGCTGCCGCGCAGGCAGCTCAGAAATACAACCAGCCGCCTCGGCGGCGCGACACGGAGTTCGCTGCCGCGCAGGCAGCTCAGAAATGACACGGAGGCTTCACATGCTCGCCATGAGCGTTCGCTGCCGCGCAGGCAGCTCAGAAATGGTGCCACCGCGCGTACGGCGCCGAGTTGGCGTTCGCTGCCGCGCAGGCAGCTCAGAAATCGATGCAGCAGCTGCGCGACGCGTTCGAAGGGTTCGCTACCGCGCAGGCAGCTCAGAAAAGTAGTCGTCGGGGAACGCGTGCTCGGGGAAGGTTCGCTGCCGCGCAGGCAGCTCAGAAAGCGTGATCGCGCCGGAGCTCGATCGCCTGCTCGTTCGCTGCCGCGCAGGCAGCTCAGAAAATCCATGCCCAGGTCTTCGCCGAGCTGTGTGAGTTCGCTGCCGCGCAGGCAGCTCAGAAAGACATGCCGGTCTATCCGCACGGCTTTGACGTGTTCGCTGCCGCGCAGGCAGCTCAGAAATCGCACGGGTCGAGCGGTTCGCCGTCATCGTCGTTCGCTGCCGCGCAGGCTGCTCAGAAAACGTCGCCGTCGAGATCGTTGTAGACCTCGGCGTTCGCTGCCGCGCAGGCAGCTCAGAAAACGCCTGGAGCATCGCGGTACGTGCGGCGCTGGTTCGCTGCCGCGCAGGCAGCTCAGAAAGGCGACGTGCGCTCGCCGATGGTCGTGGATCCGTTCGCTGCCGCGCAGGCAGCTCAGAAAGCGAGCGTCGGCTGCCGGAGCGGGCTCTGCACGTTCGCTGCCGCGTAGGCAGCTCAGAAATCATGGGCATCCAGCGTGAGCTGCACGATCTGGTTCGCTGCCGCGTAGGCAGCTCAGAAAGGCTTCCGCCAGAACGCCCTCGGCCACATGGTGTTCGCTGCCGCGTAGGCAGCTCAGAAAACGTAGCCGAGCGCGCGCAACGTCGCGACGAAGTTCGCTGCCGCGTAGGCAGCTCAGAAAGTCGACGGAGCGCACATCGAAGAGGTAGTACGCTTCGCTGCCGCGTAGGCAGCTCAGAAAGGTGGGCCCGGCCGGACCCATGTCGCCGCCACGTTCGCTGCCGCGCAGGCAGCTCAGAAAAGCAGGACGGCGCCGCGCTCCGTGACGATCCGGTTCGCTGCCGCGCAGGCAGCTCAGAAGATGATGCCGCCGAGCACCGCCCCGATGATCGTGTTCGCTGCCGCGCAGGTAGCTCAGAAAGCGTTCGGACGGAACGCTACGCCGAGCACGGCGTTCGCTGCCGTGTAGGCAGCTCAGAAATTGCCCGCACCCATCCCCGCGCCCATGTCGTGGTTCGCTGCCGAGTAGGCAGCTCAGAGAAGGACAACTTCTCGCGCCTGCTCGGCACCGATGTTCGCTGCCGACTAGGCAGCTCAGAAATGATGGGCATCTAGCGCGAGCTTCACGACCTTGTTCGCTGCCGAGTAGGCAGCTCAGAAAGTCAGCGTGTGCAGCTGCTCGACGATCTCCGGGTTCGCTGCCGAGTAGGCAGCTCAGAAATTCACGACGGTCGGCGGTGCGGCGCGCAGCGGGTTCGCTGCCGCGCAGGCAGCTCAGAAATCGAAGAAGCGGCGCGGGCGTGGGTAACGAGTGTTCGCTGCCGCGCAGGTAGCTCAGAAATGCTCGACACGGAGTCCGGCGGAACCGTAGCCGTTCGCTGCCGCGCAGGCAGCTCAGAAAAGCGACATTATCAACGGCACCCACTTCGACTAGTTCGCTGCCGCGCAGGCAGCTCAGAAACAAACCTTGTAGGTGTCGTAGTCCTCCTTTCGGTTCGCTGCCGCGCAGGCAGCTCAGAAAATTGCGCGGCCACGAAGCCGAGCATGGACATCGTTCGCTGCCGCGCAGGCAGCTCAGAAATCCTGATGAGCTGGCTGACGACTGAAGCCGTCGTTCGCTGCCGCGCGGGCAGCTCAGAAAATTCGGGGATCAACGTCGCAGATCGAGTTCGCCGTTCGCTGCCGCACAGGCAGCTCAGAAACGAGTGGGGCATCCGTGCGCTGGCGCGCACGCGTTCGCTGCCGCGCAGGCAGCTCAGAAATGCGTATACGTGGGCTTGACAGGTTCCGGCATGTTCGCTGCCGCGCAGGCAGCTCAGAAAGCGCCGGCGCGGCGGTCGATGCGTGCTTGTTGCGTTCGCTGCCGCGCAGGCAGCTCAGAAAGCCGCGAATGACGTTCTCCTGGATGACGTTCATGTTCGCTGCCGCGCAGGCAGCTCAGAAATCATAGAGCCCGTCGTCTGGTACCCGAGAAGCGTTCGATGCCGAGCAGGCAGCTCAGAAAAACACCCGTTGCGCACTCGCGCCATCGCGCTGGTTCGATGCCGAGCAGGCAGCTCAGAAAACGTGAGCGAGGGCAGCGCCGTGCTCACCACGGTTCGCTGCCGAGCAGGCAGCTCAGAAATCAAGCTCCTCGATGCGCGCGAGGAGGTAGTCGTTCGCTGGCGAGCAGGCAGCTCAGAAATTCCGATCCTTCGCGCGCTTCGGGTTTTTCTTGTTCGCTGCCGAGCAGGCAGCTCAGAAATGCACCGTGCAGGACGCGAAGTTGCACGCGTTGTTCGCTGCCGAGCAGGCAGCTCAGAAATGGTCATCGCCCGCCTGATCGCGAAGGTGCCGGTTCGCTGCCGAGCAGGCAGCTCAGAAATTCATCCTCCTGATCTCGTTGAACGCGTTCTTGTTCGCTGCCGAGCAGGCAGCTCAGAAAGCGTCGATCATCGGCATGGCTGGCGACACGGTGTTCGCTGCCGCGCAGGCAGCTCAGAAAATGACGATCCGTGCACTCCCGGGCGCGGCGCGGTTCGCTGCCGCGCAGGCAGCTCAGAAATTGCGCCGGCCGCGCCGGTAGCCCGCTGCCGAGTTAGCTGCCGCGCAGGCAGCCCAGAAATTCTGCAGGATCATCTTCTGGCGCATCTGCGACGTTCGCTGCCGCGCAGGCAGCTCAGAAAGCAATCAATCACCTCGCGAGCCTGCCGTTGCAGTTCGCTGCCGCGCAGGCAGCTCAGAAAGCTTGCAAATCATGTTCATCGTAATCACCCGAGTTCGCTGCCGCGCAGGCAGCTCAGAAACAGCTCAACGCGCGCGGAATCCTCGTGCGCTGGTTCGCTGCCGCGCAGGTAGCTCAGAAAGTACAGAAAGCCGTAGATGAAGGTCTTCGTGTGTTCGCTGCCGCGCAGGCAGCTCAGAAATGATGCGCGACGAGATCCTCGCGCGCTACATGTGTTCGCTGCCGCGCAGGCAGCTCAGAGAACCATCCACACCCTCGCCGGCGCCCGCATCGAGTTCGCTGCCGCGCAGGCAGCTCAGAGATGCAGAACCAGTCCTACCGCGACGTCTTCGTCGTTCGCTGCCGCGTAGGCAGCTCAGAGATGCGCCGGGCTCGGCGGCGGCGTCATCATGAGGTTCGCTGCCGAGTAGGCAGCTCAGAGACGTCGTCGCGATGGTCGGCGACACGATCGCCGGTTCGCTGCCGAGTAGGCAGCTCAGAAATCATCGTGCAGCTGATGGCGATGCGTGGCCACGTTCGCTGCCGCGTAGGCAGCTCAGAAATGGCGCACGTCGGTCATTCTGGGCGTTGCGATGTTCGCCGCCGCGCAGGCAGCTCAGGAACTCCCGCTCATGTCCTCGACGAAGCGGACGGCGTTCGCTGCCGTGCAGGCAGCTCAGAAATCGTGTCATACCCACACCAAGGGTTGCAGCACGTTCGCTGCCGCGTAGGCAGCTCAGAAAAGAACGCGCGTGAGCTCGCGCTGGTCGCGAAGGTTCGCTGCCGCGTAGGCAGCTCAGAAATTCCGTCACGGCCACGGGCCGCTTGCCGTGGCGTTCGCTGCCGCACAGGCAGCTCAGAAAACTTCGACCCCTTGCGGTCGATCCATCCCACGTTTCGCTGCCGCGTAGGCAGCTCAGAAATCGGCTTACATCCCGAACTTCCAACGTTGGAAGTTCGCCGCAGAGCAGGCAGCTCGCCAATCACCGCCCGGCACGATGCCGATCACTGCGACTACTGCTTTGGACTGGAACGAAGAAAGGCGCGGATCGCTCCGCGCCTTCCGACGTTCATGCGAGGTCGAGATGCCTCACTGCACCTCGAAATCCTGACTCCCCACGGGCTGGCCGTCGAGGGTGATGTCGACCTTGTACTTGCCGGTCGGGAAGCCGTCGGGCTTGGCGATGTGGAAGGTCGTGACGGCGGGGCCGGTCGGGGCGATCGACTGGCTGCTCTCGTCGACGAGCTGGCCGTCGTTGAAGGTCCAGCGCGCGGCGATGGTCGCGTTCGGGGATGCGCCGTTGGTGGCGACGGCGGCGTAGATCGTGTCCTTGGCCTTGAGCACGCCGTCGGCGAGGGTGACGGTCTTGGTCGCTTCGTCGATCGCGTTGCCGATGGTGACCGAGGCGAACGTGACGCCGGCGGGTTCGGGCGGGGGTGGCGGCGTCTGCACAGGTGCCGGCGCGGGCGCGGGGGCCGGTGCGACGACGGGTGCGGGTTCTTCCTTCTTGCCGCAGGCGGCGAGCGTGAGGGCGACGGCTGTGGCGAGCAACAGGGACGGCAGGCGGATCGACGTCATGGCAGGTCTCCGGTCAGGACTTGGCGGCGGGGATCTTGAGGACTTGCCCGGGCTTGATGAGGTCCGGGTTGTCGAGCTGGTCGGTGTTGGCCTCGAAAATCGCGCGCCACTGGTTGGCGTTGCCGTAGAACTTCTTGGCGATCTTCGAGAGGTTGTCGCCCTTGGCGACGGTGTAGGTCTCGCCCGCCAGCGGAGCGGTCGACTCGACGCCGCTTTTCACGTTGCTGAAATCGGGTTTGGCGGGGGCGTCGGGGGCGGTCGACGACGACCCGCTCTTCACGTTCGAGAAATCCGGCTTGCTCGGATCGGAGGCCATGGGTGCACCGTCGCGTGGCGAAGGGAGCGCCACGGTACACCGTGTTCAGGTTAAGAAGCCGTTGCCTGCCGTCGAAGGTGCAAACAAGCGTTACCGCGAGTTCACCGAACTGGCGCCGGGACGCTCACTGACGCGGTGCGCGAAGGTTCGACGGCGCGAGGCCGGGCTCGGTGCTGCGCCACGGATTGATGTCGAGGCCGCCTCGGCGCGTGTAGCGCGCGTGCACGGTCAGCGATTGCGACGCACACGCGCGCAGCAGGTCGCAGAACACGCGCTCGACGCACTGCTCGTGGAAATCATCGTGGGTGCGGAACGCGACGAGATAGCGCAGCAGCGCTTCGCGATCGAGGCGCGGACCGCGGTACGCGATCGCGAGGCTGGCCCAGTCGGGCTGGCCGGTGACGGGGCAGTTCGACTTGAGCAGGTCGGACACGAGCGTCTCGCTCACGATCTCGCCGGGATCGGCGCGCAGCAGGGCGGCATCGGGTTCGCCGTAGCGGTCGATCGTGACGGGCAGGTCGTCGATCGACTCGCCGACGGGACTTTCGAGGCACTGGCCATCGAACGCCGACGGCGGTACGAGCCACGCCTCGACCGTCGCGCCGGCCGCGTGCGACAGGTCGTTTGCGATGCGCGAGGCGGCCTCGTCGAAGTCGGCGAGGCGCGCCTGGTTGAGGCTGTTGAGGTAGAGCTTGAGCGACTTCGACTCGATCAGGTTCGGTGAGTGGGCCGGTACGCGGAACGTGCCGAGCGCGACGCGCGGCTTGCCGCGCGGATCGAGCCACGAGAGCTCGTAGGCATTCCAGAGATCGACGCCGTGGAACGGCAGCGTGTCGCCGAGGCCGAGTTCGGCGCGCTTGGCCGCGCGCGGGATCGGGAACAGCAGGCCGGGATCGTAGTCGGCGCTGGCCGCGACGGTGCGGCCCAGCGGTGAATCGTGTGCGGTGGTCATGCGCGCAGTGTATCGGCTGCGCCGCGCGGGGCGGCGCAGCCGATCGGTGGATCAGGCGTGGGCGGGTTGGCCCGTGCCTTCGGTGCCGTCGTCGATCCGCTTGGCCGCTTCGCCGTGGTGATCTTCGGCGAGCATCATGTAGAACGCCGGCACCACGAACAGCGTGAAGATCGTGCCGATGGTCAGGCCGGTGGTGATGACGAGGCCCATGTTGAAGCGACCCGCGGCACCGGCGCCGCTCGCGATGACGAGCGGGACCACGCCGAGCACCATCGCCGCGGTCGTCATGAGGATCGGGCGCAGTCGTGTCGCGGAAGCCTGCACGATCGCCTCGAGCTTGGTCTTGCCGGCGCGCTGCAGCTCGTTGGCGAATTCCACGATCAGGATGCCGTGCTTGGAAATCAGGCCCATGAGCGTGACCAGGCCGACCTGCGTGTAGATGTTGAGCGAGGTCGCCCAGCGCGTCGAGATCGCGCCCATGCCGACGAAACCCGGAAGCAGGTTGATGAACACGAGCGCGCCGAACAACGCCATCGGCACCGACACGAGGATCACGATCGGGTCGCGCAGGCTGTTGAACTGCGCCGCGAGCGCGAGGTAGACGATGATCACCGCGAACAGCAGCGTGAGCGCGAAGCCGCCCGACTCGTTCATGTACTGGCGCGCCTGGCCCGAGTAGTCGACGTTGTAGCCAGCCGGGGCGGTCTCCCTGATCGTGTCGCGCACGAAGGCGATCGCCTCGCCTTGCGACATCGCCACACCCTGGAACGTGACCGAGTTGAGCTGCTGGAAGCGCGTCAGTGCCTGGGGCACGACCTCGTTCTTGATCGTCGCGAACGTCGACGCCGGGATCACCGAGCCGGTCGGCGTGCGGATATAGTTGTCGAGCACCTGGTTCGGGTTGAGTCGATCGGCCTGCAGCACCTGCGGGATGACCTTGTAGGAACGGCCCGCGATCGAGAAATAGTTGACGTAACCGCCACCGAGCGCCGCGCCGAGCGCGGAGCCGACGTCCTGCTGGGTCATGCCGAGCGTGGCGACCATGTCGCGATCGACTTCCACGGTGCTCTGCGGCTTGTCGAGCTTGAGGTTCATGTCGACGAAGAAGAACTTTCCGCTCGACTGGAGCTTTTCGAGCACGCTCTGTGCGACCTCGTAGAGGTTCTCGAACGGCTCGGTCGTCGACATGACGACCTCGATCGGCAGACCCTGCGCACCCGGCAACGGCGGGAACTGGAACGCGACCGTGTTGGTGCCGGCCATGCCCGCCCACTTGCCCTGCAGCTCCTGCTGGACGGCATTGGCATTGCGCGAACGCTCCGACCACGGCACGAGCTGGGCACCCGTGAACACCGAGTTCGGGCCCGAGAATCCGGTGAACTGGAACGTCTGCTTGACCTCGGGCACGGTCTTGGTGACCTCGTGCATCTGGTTGAGGTACTCGCGGACCTGGGCAGGCGACGCGTTCGGCGCCGCCGTCGCCATGCCGAGCACGATGCCCTGGTCCTCTTCGGGCGCGAGTTCGGCGTTCGACGTCATGAACAGCAGCGGCGTCGTCGCGAGCAGGATCAGGCCCATCACGACCACCACCACCCACGTCTGCAGCGTGCTGTTGAGACGACGCTCGTAACCCGCATGCAGGCGCTCGAACTGGCGGTCGATGAAGTTCACGAAACGGCTGCCGCCGTGCTCGGCCTTGAGGAAGCGTGAGCCGAGCATCGGCGAGAGTGCGAGCGCGACGATGGCCGAGACCGTGACCGCGCCGGCGAGCGTGAACGCGAACTCGGTGAACAACGCACCGGTGAGGCCACCCTGGAAACCGATCGGCACGTACACGGCGACGAGCACGATCGTCATCGCGATGATCGGCCCGGTCAGCTCGCGCGCGGCGACCAGCGCCGCTTCGAACGGCGTCTTGCCCTCTTCCTTGATGTGGCGGTCGATGTTCTCGACGACGATGATCGCGTCGTCGACGACGAGGCCGATCGCGAGCACGAGCGCGAGCAACGTGATCAGGTTGATCGTGTAACCGAGCATCAGCATCACGAAGAACGCGCCGATCAACGACAGCGGCATCGCGATGACCGGGATGATCACGGCGCGGAAGCTGCCCATGAACAGGAAGATCACGAGCGTGACGATGACGAGAGCCTCGACCAGCGTCTTGACCACCTCGTCGATCGAGGTATTGATGAAGTCGGTGGCGTCGTAGGCGATCTGGCCGGTGATGCCGGTCGGCAGCTGGGCCTGGATCTCCGGGAACGCGTCGCGCACGCGCTCGATCACGTCGAGCACGTTGGCGTCGGGCGAAGTCTTGATGCCGAGGAAGACGGACTGGTTGCCGTCGAGCGCGACCGCTGAGTCGTACTCTTCGGCGCCGAGCACGACGTTGGCGACGTCCTCGAGGCGCACGAGCGCACCGTCCTTCTGCTTGACCACGAGCTTGCGGAACTCACCGACGGAGTGCAGATCGGTGGCCGCCGTCAGGGCGACCGTGACGGTCTGCCCCTTGGTCGCGCCGACCGCGGCGAGATAGTTGTTGGCCGAGAGCGCCGAGTAGACGTCCGCCGCGGTGACGCCATGCGCCGCGAGACGCACCGGGTCCATCCACGCGCGCAACGCGAACTGGCGGCCGCCGATGAGCTCGGCGGTCTGCACGCCGTCGATCGAGTCGAGCTTCGGCTTGACGACGCGCACGACGTAGTCGGTGATGTTGTTGGACGGCAGCGACTCGCTGTAGAAGCCCATGTACATCGAGGCGATCGTCTCGCCCACCTGCACCGTGATGACGGGCTGCTGGGCCTGTGGCGGCAACTGGTTCGTGACCGAGCTGATCTGGGTCTGGATTTCGGTCAGCGCGCGGTTGGAGTCGTAGTTGAGCGCGAGCGTCGCGGTGATCGTCGACACGCCGGTGAGGCTCGACGACGACAGGTAGTCGATGCCCTGCGCCTGCGCGATCGCGGCCTCCAGCGGCTGCGTGATGAAGCCCGCCACGGTGTTCGCGTCGGCACCGTAGTACGTCGTCGTCACGGTCACGACGGCGTTCTCGGTCTTGGGGTACTGGCGGACGGTGAGATCCGTCATCGAGCGCACGCCGAGCACGAGGATGAGCAGGCTGACGACGATCGCCAGCACGGGTTTCTTGATGAAGAGATCGGTGAATTTCATCTCGGGTTCCTTCGTTGCTCAGGGCACGACGGCTCGTCGCCGATCATGCCCCGGCAGGATCCACCGCGACCTGCGTCGCGGCGGTGACCTCATTGTTCCTGCAGCTTCGGCGCCGGATCGTTCTTCGGAGGCTTGCTGTTGTCGATGGTCAGCGGCGTGCCGTTCTTGAGCTTGAGCTGGCCGCTCGTGACGACTTCGGTGCCCTCCTCGATGCCGCTCAGCACGACGATCTGATCGCCGCGCGTCGGGCCCGTCGTCACGAACACCTGCTGCGCCGTCGGCTTGGGCGCTTCACCGCCGGCCTGATCGCCTTCCTTCTTCTCGGGTGCCTTGACGATGTAGACGGTCTCGCCGTACGGATTGAACGTGATCGCGGTCTGCGGGAGCGTGAGCTGGCGTGCCTCGTCGCCGACGTCGATGTTGATGTTCGCGAACATGCCCGGCACGAGCGCTCCGTCCGCGTTCGGTGCGGACGCCTCGATGCGCGCGTTGCGCGTGTCGCCGTCGACCTTGGGATCGATCGCGGTCAGCTTCGCCTCGAACGTGCGATCACCGTAGGCATCGAGCGTCAGCACGACGCGCTGGCCGACCTTGAGCTTGCCGAGTTCACGCTGCGGCACACTGAAGTCGACGAACACGGGATCGAGCTGCTGCACCGTCACGACCGAGGTGCCTGCGTTGGCGTACGCACCCGGGCTCAGCGTGACGATGCCGGCGCGGCCGTCGAACGGCGCACGCAGCTGCTTCTTCGCGACGATCGCCTGCGCGTGCTGCACGGCCGCCTGCTTGGCCTTGAGATCGGCCGCGGCATTGTCGTAGTCGGCCTGGCTGACCGCCTTGAGATCGAGCTGTCGCTTGGCGCGATCGAACGTGACCTTGGCGAGAGCCGCCGCGGCCTCGGCCTGGCGCTGCGTGGCGACGTCGTCTTCGTCGCGCAGCTGGACCAGCACCTGGCCTTGCTTGACGTCGTCACCCGAGGCGAGGTTGACCTTGCTCACCACGCCGGCGACGTCGAATGCGAGATCGGCTCCCTTCACGGCGCGCAACGTGCCGACGCTGCCCTGCACCGGCTGCCACTGCTCGTAGGTCGCCTTGGCCGTGGTCACGGTCGGCGCGGGCGGCTGAGGCATGTTCGCCATCATGCTCGTGATCGTCCAGAACTTGATGCCGGCGATGATGCCGATCAGCACCAGCACGGCCACCAGCATGACGAGCATGCGCTTGAGCTTGCTCGGCTTGCGGGTCGCGGTGTTGCGGTAATCGCGCGTAGCCATGCGCGTATCTCCTCAGTTCGAAAGGGGGGCGGCGTCCGCGACCGCGGAGCCATCGCCGCGCCAGCCGCCGCCGAGGGCGGCGTACAGCGCGGCGGTGTCGTTGAGCCGTGCCGCGCGTGCCTGGATCAGCGCGATGCGGGACTGCTGGTAGAGGCGTGTCGCATCGAGCACCTGCAGGTAGCTCGCGGCGCCTTCGTCGTACTGCACGCGCACGAGGCCCAGGCTTTCGCGCGTGGCCTGTTCGGCTTCCGACTGCGCCTTGAGGCCTTCGGCGTCGAGCTCGAGGGCACGCAGCGCGTCGGCGACGTTCTGGAACGCCGTCAGCACCGTGTTGCGGTAGTCGGCCGAAGCCTTGTCGAGCCCGGCTTCGGCCGCGCGCTTCTGGGCGCGCAAGGTGCCACCGCGGAAGATCGGTTGCAGCAGGTTGAGACCGAGGCTCCACGCTTCGGTACCGCTGCCGAACAGGTCGCCCGAACTCGCGGCCTGCGAGCCGTAGTTGCCGCTCAGCGTGATCGTCGGGAACAGGTTCGCGGTGGCGATGCCGACCTGGGCCGTGGCCTGATGCAGTTGCGCTTCGGCGGCACGGATGTCCGGTCGCTCGCGCACGAGCGTCGACGGCAGGCTGACCGGGATGTCCCGCGGCAGCACGATGGCCTCGAGGTTCAGCGCGGCGAGTTCGGACTGCGACGGGAAACGGCCGAGGTAGACGGCGAGCTGGGTCTGGGTCTGCGCGAGCGCCTTGCGTAGCGCGGGAAGCTCGGCGTTCGCGGCGGCGAGCTGGCTCTGCGCGACGAGCACGTCGGCCTGCGAGCGCGCACCGATCTCGTTCTGCTTGCTCGTCAGCTCGAACTGCTGTCGGTAGAGGTCGGCGATCTCCTCGGTGGCACGGATCTGCTCGCGCAGCTGCGCCTCGAGGATGCTCGTCGTGGTCACATTGGTCGCCAGCGTCAGGTACGTGCCTTCGAGCTGGAACCGCTGCACGTCGGCAAGCGCGGACTGCGCCTCGACGCCTCGACGCACGCCACCGAACAGGTCGAGCGTGTACGACACGCCGACGCCGGCGTTGTAGACCGTGAACGGCGACGTGCCCGGCGCGCCGGCGGCCAGACCATTCTGGCGTGACGCGCCGGCTTGGGCATCGATCGAGGGGAACAGGCCACCACGTGCGGCACCGACGTTCTCCTGGGCCTGGCGCAGTGCGGCCTGGGCCGAAGCGATCGTCGGACTGTTGGCGAGCGCCTGTTCGACGCGGCGATTCAGTTCATCGCTGCCGAACGTGGTCCACCAGCGCTCGGGAGCCTGCGCGCCCTCGAGGAAACGCTGCGCGTCACCGGTCGGCACGCCGTCGGCCTTGACCGTCGCGGCAGGCAGCGCGTCGACGCGGTAACCCGCGTCGGCCGACACGGCCGGCTCGCGGAAATCGGGACCTGCCGCACAACCCGCGAGGGCCAGCGCGAGGAGGATGCCCGTGCCGAGGCGCGAGGCCTGCGGCCACGAGGGGGCATGGGGAGCTTGGGCACGCGCACGATCCGTGCGCCCGGCGAATGCGGAAGGCATGCGGGTTCCATAATTCAATACTGACCGGTTCAATATTAGCCGGGCAGTCCGGTGGGCTGCAAGCACCTCCGGACGGAATTCCGCTGGGCGACCTATCGTAACGAGGCGATCCGGCGCCCCCATGCGCCGGAAGTCACTGTTACACCTGCATTTTTCAGCGCGCGAGCAGCTTCGACATGCCGGGCGGATAGCGTTCGCCTGCCGCACCCCCGGCGAACACCGCCTCGAGCGCCTGTTGTTCCGACGCATCGAGGTGCAAGGTCGTCGCGGCGAGGTTCTCGTCGAGGCGCGCGCGCCGGCGCGTGCCCGGGATCGGCACGATGTCGTCGCCCTGCGCGAGCACCCACGCGAGTGCGAGCTGTGCTGCGGTGACGCCGCGCGCGGAGGCGAGCTCGCGCACGCGATCGGCGAGCGCGAGGTTGTGCGTGAAGTTCTCGCCCGTGAAGCGCGGATGGTGGCGACGGTAGTCGTCCTCGGCGAAATCCTCGACACGGCGGATCTCGCCGCTCAGGAAGCCGCGGCCGAGTGGACTGTAGGCGACGAAGCCGATGCCGAGCTCGCGGCATGCGGCCAGCACGCCGTCCTCGGGTTCGCGCGACCACAGCGAGTACTCGCTCTGCAGCGCGGTCAGCGGATGCACGGCATGCGCACGCGCGAGCGTCTCGGGGCCGACTTCGGACAATCCGATCCAGCGCACCTTGCCCTCGCGCACGAGCTCGGCCATCGCGCCCACCGTATCCTCGATCGGCACGTTGGCGTCGACGCGATGCAGGTAATAGAGATCGATCGTCTCGACGCCGAGGCGGCGCAGGCTCGCCTCGCAGGCTTCACGCACACGGGCGGGACGCCCGTCGACGACACGCCTTCCCGGATCGGCCGGATCGCGCACGAAGCCGAACTTCGTCGCGAGCACGACCTCGTCGCGTCGCCCCGCGATCGCACGGCCGACGAGCTCCTCGTTGGTGTGCGGACCGTACATGTCCGCCGTGTCGAGGAAGTTGAGCCCGATATCGAGCGCATGGTGGATCGTCGCGATCGATTCGGCATCGTCGCGCGGCCCGTAGAACTCGCTCATGCCCATGCAACCGAGGCCGATCGCCGAAACACGGGGGCCGTTGCGGCCGAGTTGTCGCATCTGCATGGGGGTTTCCTCTTGTGGGGTCGCGTCGTGTGACGCGGGTCGCCGCATGGCGTGCCGACCATGCGACGCGGTGTGCGGTGTGCGGTGTGCGGTGTGCGGTGTGCGGTGTGCGGTGTGCGGTGTGCGGTGTGCGATTTGATCTCTTCACCGACAGGGAGCCAATAGATTCCGAAGCGCTACGAACGGTGAAGGCTCCCGGTCGCGGTGCTGCATCGCAGACTGGCGCACAACGGCGTCGACATCCACACCAGGACAACGTCATCCCGGCGGAAGCCGGGATCCCCCCAAGCGCTTCCGACGAAGTATCGACGGCTGTCGCCCAAGCAGACTCGGTTCCCCCCTTTGCGCCACGCAAGACGACGAGGCACTCGCTGCCGATTGGAGGCTCGAGGGGATCCCGGCTTTCGCCGGGATGACGGACGCGGGTGGTACGAGAGTGAGGGTTTCACGATGCACGCAACGCATCCGGTGTGATCCATGGAGGGTGTGATCCATGGACACCCAGCACCCCTAGAGCACGCAACACCCAGCTCTCCCGGAACACACGACGCCTGTCCTGAGACACCGTCATCCCGGCGCAGGCCGGGATCCAGCGTCTTTCGACGCACCATGCTGCTATCACCCACCCATCTTCCGCATTGCGGCATCGGCGAAAAACCCGCAAGATCGCATCAGGTCTTGAAGGTGAGCTAACCAATGAGAACGAGCGAACTGCCGGCGATCGTCGTGTTCTCGCGCGTGGCCCACCACGGCAGCTTCACCCAGGCCGCTCGCGAGCTGGGCGTCAGCGCGTCGGCGCTGTCGCAGACGATCCGCGGCCTCGAGCAGCGCATGGGCGTGCGTCTCCTGCAGCGCACGACGCGACGTGTCGGCCTCACCGAGGTCGGTGCGCGCTTCCTCGCCGAGGTCGTGCCCGCGCTCGAGCAGATCGACGGCGCGTTCGGCGTCGTCGATGCGCTGCGCGGCAAGCCGACCGGCCTGCTGCGCATCAACGTCGGGCGTACCGCGAACGACCTCATCATCGCGCCCGTGCTCGCCGAGTTCCACGCGATGTACCCGGACCTGCGCATCGAGCTGTTCCTCGACGACGGCCTCGCCGATCTCGTCGCGGGTGGTTTCGATGCCGGCATCCGCCTCGGCGAATGCCTCGCCCAGGACGTCACCGCGGTGCGCGTCAGCGGCATGCAGCGCATGCAGGTCGTCGCGAGCCCCGACTACATCGAGCGTCGCGGCATCCCGGCCACGCCGCAGGACCTGCACGCGCACGCGACGCTCGGCAAGCGCTTCATGCACAGCGGCAACGTCTATCGTTGGGAGTTCTCGCGCGACGGCCACGAGTTCGACATCGAGCTCGAGAGCCCGCTCATCACCAACGACGGCCGCCAGCTCGTCGCGATGGCGAAGGCCGGGCTCGGTTTCGCGCAGGTGTTCGCCGAGGCCGTGCGCGACGAGGTCGCACGCGGCGAACTCGTGCCCGTGCTCGAGGAATGGTCCGATCCGTTCCCGGGCTTCTTCCTGTACTTTCCGACGCGCCAGCAGCTGCCGACCAAGCTGCGCGTGTTCATCGATTTCCTCACCGCGCGCGTCGACACCGCGACGCCGGCGATCATCCGCACGCAACGTCCGCGCAAGGCCGCGCGCCAGCTCGACAGCGAGGCCGTCGAGGCGATCGCGTGACGTCACTCGGCGAGGCGTTCGCCGCGCTCGGCGTGCTGCAGGTCATGGGCGTCGGCATCGTGTTCTTCGCGCTGCTGTACGGCGTGACCGGACTCGTGACATGGACGCTGACGCAGGTCGTCATGCCGCGCCTGCGCTACGGCCGCCGCATCGACACGCGCGCACTCGAGCCCGGCCAGCTGCGCCGCGAGATCGGCGCATCGGCGGTGTCGATCCTGATCTTCGGCGCCGGCCTCGTGTTCCCGTGGGGGCTGCTGCAGCTGGGCTGGGCGACGCTGACGCCCGATCCCGCATGGTGGCGCGTCGCGATCGAAGTCGTCGTGCTGTTCGTCTGGAACGAGGCGCACTTCTACGCGAACCATCGCCTGCTGCACACGCCGCGCCTGCGCCGCTTCCACGCGCCGCACCACCGCTCGCACGTGGCGACGCCGTTCTCGACCTACAGCTTCCATCCGGTCGAGGCGATCCTGCTCGGCAGCGTGCCGCTCATCCCGATGATGCTGCACGATTTCAGCTTCGCCGCGCTGCTGTCGCTGCCGCTCATGAGCATCGTGCTCAACAACCTCGGCCATGCGAACTACGAGTTCTCGCGCGAGGCGCCGGCGCGCGGCTGGCGTGGCGCGAGCCGCCGCCATCACCTGCACCACGCCTGCTACCACGGCAACTACGGTTTCCTGATCGGCACGTTCGATCGCGTGTTCGGCACTGCGCTGCCGCTCGACGCGGCCGATGCGCGCCTGGCCCGCGCGGGACGGCGTGATGCCTGACGTCCAGGCGTGCGACGCCCAATGGGGATACCGCACGTGATGCCGCGCCTGCGCCACGTGCGTGACCTGCAGAGCCTCGCCTACCTGGCCGCGGCGCCGGCGCTGATGGCCTGGCAGTGGCAGGCGGGCTTCTCGCTGCCGGCCTACGCGCTGCTGCTGTTCCTCATGGTCGGCGTCGGCGTGATCCACCACAACCACGCCCACCTGCCGCTCTGGCACGGGCGCCGCGCGAACCGCGCGACCGACCTCGCGATCACGCTGCTGCAAGGCCATCCGACGTGCGTGTTCATCCCCGCGCACGTCGCCAACCACCATCGCCACCGCCACGGCGAGCACGACCTCGCACGCACCTACCGCTTCGGAGGCGACCACAACGACCTGACCGGCTGGCTGCTGCATCCGCTGCAGGCCGTGGTCGCGCTGTATCCGTCGATCATCGGTTGGCTCGCGCGCCTGCGCACGCGCTCGCCGGCGCTGTTCCGCACCTGCGTCATGCAGTACGCGCTGTGGCTAGCCTCGTGGACCGCGCTGCTCGCGCTCGATCCGCTCAAGGCCTTCGTGTTCGTGATCGGCCCGCAGCTGTTCGGCCTGCACTGGCTGCTCGGCGCGAACTACCTGCAGCACGCACACGCAAACGGCCGCTCGCGCGTCGACTACGCGCGCAATTTCGGCGGGATCGTCAATCCGCTGCTGTTCAACATCGGCCTGCACACGGCGCATCACGAGCACGCGCGCGCACACTGGAGCACGCTGCCTGCCCTGCACCGTACGCTCGCACCGCGCCTCGACGCACGCCTGCTCGAGCCCGGCTTCTTCCTCTACGCATGGCGCGTGTTCGTGCTCGGCACGTTCGTCGCGCGCTTCCGTTCGCAGCCGCTGATGACCGTCGCGCCTGCTGCGCCCGATCCCGCGGGCGCGATTCCCGTTTCCGACACGCCAAGGTGAGCATGCCGACCCGATTCGACCACGTGTACCTCGCCGCGACGGGCCGCTTCCTGCCCGGCGAGCCGATCGACAACGACGCGATGGACGCCTACATCGCACCGCTCAATCGCGTCTCGTCGCGCATCAAGAAGCGCATCCTCGGCGAGAACGGCATCCGCACGCGTCACTACGCGGTCGATGCCGAAGGCACCACGCTGTTCTCGAACGCGGCGATGGCCGCGCGCGCCGTGCACGACTGCCTCGACGCGGCACGCACGCGCCTCGACGCGATCGACCTGCTCGCCGCGGGCACCTCGGGCGGCGACGCGCTGATGCCGGGCTTCGCGAGCATGCTGCAGGGCGAACTCGGCGCACCGCCGATGGAGACGTTGTCGAGCCACGGCATCTGTGCCTCGGGCGTCGGCGCATGGAAGGCCGCCGCGCAGGCGGTCGAACTCGGCACGCCACGCGCGCTCGTCGCCGCGGCCGAGATGCCGTCGCGCCTGTTCAAGCGCTCGCGCTACGCCGCGAAGGATTACGACGCCGATTTCGACGCGCATTTCCTGCGCTGGATGCTCTCCGACGGTGCCGGTGCGCTGCTACTGTCGAGCACGCCGGCCGCGCGCGACGGTGTGCGCCTGCGCCTGCGCTGGATGCACCAGCGCTCGTTCTCGGGCGACTACCCGGTGTGCATGCAGCTCGGCCTCACGCACGACCGATCGCGCTCGCATCTGGACTATGCATCGTGGCAGGACGCCGAGGCCGACGGCGCGCTGTTCCTGCGCCAGGACATCCGCCTGTTGCCGCACCTGTTCGACGTCGGCGTGCACGAGTACGCGCGCCTCGCCCACGACGGCTGGATCGAACCGGCCTCGATCGACCACTTCCTGTGCCATTACTCGTCGGAGCGGTTCGCGCCGGTCGTCGACGAGCTCATGAGCAAGGCCGGCCTCGCGATCCCGCGCGAGCGCTGGTACAGCAACCTCGTCACGCGCGGCAACACGGGCGCGGCGTCGATCTTCATCATGCTCGACGAGTTCGTGCGCACGCACACGCTCGTGCCGGGCCAGCGCATCCTGTGCTTCATTCCCGAATCGGGACGCTTCACGGTCGCGTTCGTGCTGATCGAGGTCGAGGCCGCCGATGCACCCGTCGAGTCGACTTCGCGATCCGCGCCGACCGTGTCGAACGATGATGGCATCGTCGCACCACCGCACGATCCCGCCGATGCGCCGGCCGCGCTGCGCCACGTGCTGGGCGAACTCGCGACGATCTGGCACGGCTACCGTTCGCGCGTGTGGCGCACGCCGCTCGTGCGGCGCCTGCGCGACCGCCGCTTCACGACGCCGGACTACGTGCAGTGGATGCAGCACTGGATCCCGCAGGTGCGCGAGGGCAGCAAGTGGATGCGCGAAGGTGCGGCCTCGGTGCGTGCGCCGTACGAGGCGCTGTCGGCCCTGATCGAGACGCACGCTGGCGACGAGCAGGACGATTTCATGATCCTGTTCGACGATTATCGCAAGGCCGGCGGCGCGATCGAGGACATCGACGCGCTGCGCCGCAACCCGGGCGGCGAAGCGCTCAACAGCTATCTGCACGCGCTCGCGGCGACGCCGAATCCGCTCGGCCTGCTCGGCGCGATCTACATCATCGAAGGCACCGGCCAGCGCATCATCCCGGCCCTGCTGCCGCTCATGAAGGCGAGCCTCGACCTGCCCGCCGACGCGTTCCGCTTCCTCGACTACCATGGCGCGAACGACGAGCATCACCTCGCGCGCTGGCTGCATGCCGTCGAGATCGTGCTCGCGCACGACGCCGACGGCCACGGCGCGCAGGCGATCGTCGACACCGCGCGCCGCGTCGCCGACCTCTACCTCATGCAGTTCGACCACGTGACGACGCCATGAAGCACACGCCGGATTTCCTTGCCCGCGACTATGACCCACGCGATCCCGATCCGTGGCTCGCGATGTACCTCGACCAGAGCACGCCGATTGCCGAGGAGGTCAAGCGTGCATGGCTGTCGGATTCGAGCTCGCGCTCGCGCCAGTTCGTGCTGCCGTTCGTGCGGCCGTTCGCGCGCACGCTGATCGTGCTGTTCCAGGTGATCAAGCTGTTCATGCCGAAGGTCGCGTTCTCGCGCGCCCTGCACCGCCTGCTCGCCTGGGGCATGGCCAACTTCATCCGTCCCGAGGCGAACTGGCTGATCCTGCGCCACTTCCACCTCGGCTCGCAGGCGCTCGAGTTCATCGCGCGCAACTCGCCCGTGCCGGTCGCGACCAACCCGCTCAAGCCGGAGAAGATCGACGACGTGCGCGAGGACCTGTTCCTCATCCACGACCTCAACCTGTTCAACTTCGTGATCCGCCTCAACAAGGCGCTGCGCGAGAACGACCGCGAGCTCGCACCGGTCGCGCATCCGGATTTCTCGATGATCGTCGAGCCGCCGCTGCGCCTTGCCGACATGCCGAACCGGCGCCGCAACTTCCTCGACCTGCAGAGCTCGATCGAGCTGTTCACGCCGATCTACCAGCTCCTGCTCACCGACAGCGACTTCTGGCGCGCGACCAACTCGCTGCAGCTCGACGAGACCATCGGCATCTACGTCGCCACGCTCATGGGCGCGCGCGACCACCTCATCCTCGTCAACAACCGCCACCCGCTGGTGCCGCAGTCGACGCTGCGCGCAGGCTTCCGCCTCGTGCTGCACGGCTTGTCGACCGAGATGCTGCACGCGTTCCTCGCCGAGCAGAAGGAGAAGCAGTCTGCGAGCGCGGAGGCCACGCCGGATGCGCGCGAGGACGTCGACACCGCGACGGTGTGACGCGGGGATCGCAGCGGCTGCATCGTACGCCGGGCGGGGCCGACATGGCCCGCATCACCGACATGCCGCGGGGGACGCCCGCGCGGAACCTCAGGAACCCGATGCGGGAGCAGGCTTCGGCGCCGCACCGGCCGGTGCCGTGCGCAACGTCGGCACCGCGAGACTTCGATCCGGATCGCCGCTCGCCCCCGTGCGCAGCGTCGCCGGCAGATGGCCGACCTCGCCGGCCCCGAGCACCTTGAAACGCCCGTCAGGCTCGACGCGGATGCGCGTCACGCTCGCGTGCCCCACCGACATCTCGAGCCAGGCCTCGCTGTCGACGCCGAGCGCGCGCGTGACGAGGTAGCGGATCACGTTGCCGTGGCAGACGAACAGTTCGCTGCGCTCGGCGCCGGCTGCAGGACGGAAGTAGGCCTCGAACACGCGATCGAGCTGCGCCTTGCACGCCGCGAACGACTCGGACTTGCCGTCCTTCATGATCTCGCGGCGCCGCGTCGGCGGTGTGCACTCGTGCAGATCGTCGACGACCGTGTACGTGGCGTTCGGCAAGGCCGCGCCGATCGTCGCCGCGGTATCGCGCGCGCGCTGCATGGGGCTCACGTACCAGGCATCGAAACGGGTGCCGTCGCCGGCAAGGCGGCTGCCGGCGAGATGCGCCTGCGCAACACCGATCGGCGACAGGCCCGGTCCGATCGCCTCATCGATCGACGCATCGGCCGTGTAATGCCCGTGGCGCACGAGCACGATCGTGCGCGCGGCGGGAGCAGCAGGTTCGGCGGCAGCGGCAATACCGGCCGTCAGCAGGAGAACGAACGCGAGCGGTCGACGTGTCATCGACGCAGTATCGCGCACGAGGCCCGGGGCCGCACCGGACGCGGGCATTCATCACGCTCGACCATGGTCACCGGTGCGATGGATTGCGATGATGCGCGTGCATACCGTCGCCGAACCCGGCGCCTGTCCTGCCTCGATTCCCGTTGCGCCATGGATGCCGACCCCGAAACCACCACGTTGTACCGCCCGACCGGCCCCGATGAGATCGAGCTCGCGCGCGCCAGTGGTTTCCGTCGCTGGCCACCACGATTGCTGGACCAACCGATCTTCTACCCGGTCACGAACGAAAAAGCCTACGCCGCGCAGATCGCACGCGACTGGAACGTGCCGGCGAGCGGCTACGGCTGCGTGACGCGCTTCAGGGTACGCAGCGATTTCATGCGACGCTACGCGGTCCAGCAGGTCGGTGGCGCGGAACACACCGAGTGGTGGATTCCCGCCGAGGACCTCGAAGCCCTCAACGATGCGATCGTCGGCGTGATCGAGATCATCGGCGAGTTCCGACGCTGAAGGCGGCACGACCGGCCGGGGAAGCTCGTTCCCTGATGTCGCGCACGCGACGTGCACGCGGAGAATGCCGGTCTGCCCTCCCGCGCATCGACGATGCGATAAAGACTTGGAACTTGAGACACCGTCATCCCGGCGGAAGCCGGAGGCGCTTCACAACAGCGCGAAGCGCTGGTCATCCCCTTGAGCCTGGACGATTACGCGAGGCCGGGAATAAAGGAAAGCCTGCCTCAGGCAAGCGATTGGCGGCGCGTGCGGCGGCTTTCACATGGGAGGCTCAAGGGGATTCCGGCTTCCGCCGGAATGACGGAATGACGGAATGACGGAATGGCGGGATGGCGGGATGGCGGGATGGCGGGATGAGCGCGAGTTTCGGTGACGGCGTGCTTCTCGTGCATTCGCAACCGCCATTCCCTCGATCCGTCCCCCTGCACCGCGATGTCCATACCAACTCTGCAGAGCGTTGAACCCGATCCATCAGGGTAGGTCCGGACGAAGTCGACAACGAGGTCGCATCGTCATGCCTTCTCGCCCGCGCAACACCTCCCTTTAGCCCCCCTTAACCGTAGACACCACCGAGGCGGCAACCTTCGCGCGCGGCTGCTAGGATTTCCGGCCCGGGACCTGCCCCGACGAGGAGACCTCCATGGCCGATGCGACGCCCGCGCTCGACGAGACCGAACGCCAGCGAGCGCTCGACCGTTACCGGCTCGTCGACAGCCTGCCCGAAGGGGTCTACGACGACGTCGTGCGTGTCGCTGCGGCGATCTGCGACACGCCGATCGCGCTGGTTTCGCTGATCGATCGCGACCGCCAGTGGTTCAAGGCGCGCGTCGGCCTCGACGCGACCGAAACACCGCGCGACGTCGCCGTCTGCGACCAGGCGATCCGCGATCCGCGCGAGCTCATGGAAATTCCCGATCTCGCCGGCGATCCGCGCTTCGCCGATTTCCCGGCCGTGACCGGCGAACTCGGCGCGCGTTTCTACGCGGGCATGCCGCTGGTGACGCCGCAGGGTGCCGCGATCGGTACCGTGTGCGTGGTCGACGTCGCACCGCGCGAGCTGCACGAAGGCCAGCGCGATGCACTGCAGGCGCTCGCGCGCATCACGATGAACCTGTTCGAGAACCGCCACCGCGAACACGAGGCCCAGCGCCTGCATGCGCTCGAAGCCGGTGTCGCGGCGGCGCAGTCCGCCACCACGGTGGAGGTGTCGCAGGCCACGCCGCCTACCGTTCCCGCACCGACTGCTGCGCCGAGCGCAGCGGCGCCGACGCCCGCCAGCGGTGGTGGTTACCGCATCGCCGTGTTCGAGCTGCAGGACCATGCCGAGCGCGTCAAGGCGCTCGGCGAGCGCGGCGTCGAACGCGCGCTGCAGCAGCTCGAGCACGCCCTCGACGGCGCGCTTCGCCACGACCTCGGCGACTCGATCAACCGCGTGACCGGCAGCACCGAACTCGTCGCCGTGCTGCACGGCGCGCCGGCCGCCGACACGCTCGCGGCGCTGCGTGCCGTCGTCGACGCGCAGTGCCGTGCCAACGACGTCTGCGTGCTGGTCGGCGATGCCGAGGCGACCTCGGCGTCGGAATCGACGAGCCGCGTGTTCCTGCGTGCCGACGACTCGCTCAGCGACGCCAAGACCGCCTGGCGCGCGTCGAAGGCGGCCTGATCGGATCGGCTCCGAGGCGCACGGGCTCGACTCAGGCGCCGACCGCCGCGAGCGGTTCGCGCAACGGGCGTGACGAGGTCGGTTCGATGAGCCCGAGCGAACGCGCGAGGGCCGGCTCTCGGCCGAGGCGTTCGGCCGGCCAGTCTGGGATCGCACGTTCGATCCAGTAGCGCACCCAACCATCCCGGCCTGCACGCTTGGCGAGGTAGAGCGCGTGGTCGGCGAGCTGCAGGCTCACGTGCCACGGTTCGATCCCGCCCGGCGATGCGCCGGGCAGTGGCAGGTTGGCGATGCCGATCGAGGCATGCGCGACGAGTTCGCCCGCGTGCGTCCCGACCGGTTGTGCGAGGGCCGCGCGCAGCGTATCCGCATGGGCGACGGCCGCCTCCGCGTCGCTGCGCGGCAGCACGACGAGGAACTCCTCGCCGCCCCAGCGCGCGACGAGTGCGCCCTTGCCGGCGTGCTCGCGCAAACGGCGCGCGAACGCGACGAGCACCTCGTCACCGATGTCGTGGCCGTGCTCGTCGTTGATGCGCTTGAAGTGGTCGATGTCGATGAGCATGAGCGCGGTGCCGCTCGCCTCGCGCGCGAGCGTGCGCAGTTCCAGCGCCATCGCGCGGCGGTTGGCGAGACCGGTCAGCGGATCGGTGTGGCTGGCTTCGTAGAGACGGCGGTTCATGCGCCGCTGCCAGACCAGCAGGCCGATCGCGAGCAGGATCAGCACACCGCCGACGCTCGCGATGATCATCTGCTGGCGCTCGCTGGCCGCCATTTCGCGCTCCTGCCGCTCGCTCTCGCCCTTCAGGCGCTCGAGTTCGGCACGCTGCTCGCGATCGCGCAGGTGGGTATCGAGCGCGGCGAGGCGCTCGTGGTTCTGGTGGCGCAGGTAGGCCTCGCGCATCGTCGCGGCGCGGCGCAGCAGCACGTTCGCTTCGGCGTGGCGGCCGAGCCGCTCGAGCAGCGTCGCGCGACGGTTGAGCACGGTCCATTGCTGGAAGTCCTGCAGGCTGTCGGCCTCGATCGCGTCGAGGATCGCGAGTGCCTGCGCGGCCCTGCCTTCACGCGACAGGCGCGCCGCCTCGACGAGCGCGAGTTCCGATGCCGTGGACGAATCGAGCTGGGCCCGGTCGGCGGCACGGATCGCGGCCAGGAGACGCGTCGATCCCTCCTTGTCGCCGGTTTCGAGCAAGGCCGTGGCCAGCGCGAGACGCGCCTTGAGCAGTTGCGCGGGACCACCGAAGCCCGAGCTTTCCATGAGCTCGATCGCGCGACGCAGGTGCGGGACGGCGTCCGCGAAACGCTCCTGGCCGTTGAGGTTGAGCGCGAGGTTGAAGCGCACCGGCGCCTCGTAGCGCAGATCGCCGAGGCGCTGCATGAGTGCGAGCGCCTGCTCGTAGTTCACGCGCGCGCGCTCGTGCTCCTCGAACTCCGAGTGCAGCACGCCGAGGTTGACCAGCAGCGGGATGCGCTGCGCTTCGAGACCTTGTGCCTCGGCGTCGGCGACGGCCTGGGCATAGAGGTCGACCGCGCCGACACGATCCGCCGAGCGATGCAGGATGCCGCCGGCACGGCGCAGAAGGCGCACACGGTCCGCCCCGGCCGGCAGCGTGAGGGCGAGCTCGTGCAGGGCGTGGGCGTCGCGCCGCGCGTCGTCGCGGCGACCGAGCGAGGCCAGCGCCCAGCCACGGCAACCGTGGGCCTCGGCGACCTGCAGTACGGGCGGCGGCACGGCTTCGGCGAGCACGCTGTCGGCGAGCGCGATCGCACGCGGCGAATCCTCGTCCTCGACCTCGAGGCAGGCGGCGTTGCGCTCCTCGACGGTCAGCGGCAGGCGCGTGGTGTCGGCCGCCCCGAAGGACGGCACCGCGAACGCGATCGACACGATGGCGATGGCTGCACGCATCCGGTCCGGCCCCCTGTCGCCGGCGCGCCGCGGCTCCCCGCCGCGGCCGCGCCAATGTGCCAGAAACCGCGACGGACGGCCAATCCGGATGGGCCGATCACCACAGGTTGCGGCCGTCGATCGTCTCGACGATCGCCTTGTTCGCGTCGTAATCGTCGATCAGGCGCGCGTTGAGGCCGATGCGGCGCGTGACACCGTCCCAGGCGCCGTCGCGAGCGAACGCGGGGCTGTCGCTCCAGGTCGCGCAACCGCAGGCGGCGCAGAAGTGATGCTCGACGAGGCGCGTGTTCCAGCGGTAGACGGCGTCGGTCTTCGCGTCGGGCACGAACGCGTCCGGTGCCAGGTAGGCGTACAACGCGCCACGCGCGGCGCAGTACGAGCACGTGCATGCCGTGAGGCTGATCGGCGGCAGCATCTCGGCGCTGAACGTGACGCCGCCGCAGTGGCAGCGGCCGGTGATGGCCATGGCGGTCTCCTCGGGTCGATGGCGTCGCCAGTCTGGACCCGCTGGCGCGACGCGGGCTGAAGCGACTGTCCCGCTGGACGGGATGACGACCGCCCGCGCCGCATTCCCGCGACCCCGTGCGCATGCGATGCTCGCCCCACTCCCACCAGGCGCGACGACCGATGACGCGATCCGAACCGCCCCGGTGGTGCCCGTGAGCGCACAGGTTCCGGGCAGCGATCGCCCGCTCGAAGGTGAAGCCGCGCTCGTACGCGCGGTCGGCAGCGCCGCGCTCGCCGCGGCGATCGTCAACGTCATCGTCGGCGCCGGCATCTTCATGCTGCCGGCCCTGCTCGCCACGCGCATGGGCTCGGCCGCGCCACTCGCGTTCCTCGCCGGCGCGCTCGTGATCGTGCCGATCGCGATGTGCTTCGCCGCGGTCGGCAGCCGCACCGCGGCGACGGGCGGGCCGTACACCTACGTCGGCGCGACGTTCGGTCCGTTCCCGGGCTTCGTCGCCGGCGCCCTGATGTGGATCTGCAACGTGGCCTCGAGCGGCGGCGTCGCCGCGGCGCTGGTCTCGCAACTGGCCAAGGCCGAACCGATGTTCGCCGACGGCGCACCGCGTGCGGCCTTCCTCGTCGCGGTCTACACCGCGCTCGTGCTGCTCAACGCGTTCGGCGTGCGCCTCGGCGCGCGCGCGATCGGGGTGCTCGCGACGCTCAAGCTGACGCCGCTGTTCGTGCTCGCCGTGGTCGGCCTGTTCGTGATCGACCTCGGCGAGGCCGTCTCGTTCGAGCTACCGTCGTGGGGCACGCTCGGCACCGCGATGGTGCTCGTGATGTTCGCGTATTCGGGCATGGAGACCGCGCTGATCCCGTCCGGCGAGCTGCGCGATCCGTCGCGCGACGTGCCGCGTGCGACGTTCGCGGCCGTGCTCGTCGTGGTGCTGCTCTACGTGTCGCTGCAGGTGGCCTGCCAGGGCCTGCTCGGCACCGCCCTGCCCGGCAGCGCCACGCCGATCGCCGACGCAGCCGGCGTGCTGTGGGCGCCCGGCACGACGCTGCTGCTGTTGACCGCGGGCGTGTCGATGGCCGGGTTCCTGATGGGCAACCTGCTCGGTTCGTCGCGGCTGCTCTACGCGCTGGGCCGCGACGGCTACCTGCCGCACGCGTTCGGTCGCGTCACCGCGCGCCATCGCGTGCCGCTGCTCGCGATCGCCACGCACGGCGCGCTCGGCTGCACGCTTGCTCTGCTCGGCAACTTCGAGGCGCTGGCCCTGATCTCGGGCGGCGCCAACTGCCTGATCTTCCTCGGCGTCGCGCTCGCCGCGTGGCAGGCGCAGCGGCAGGGCCTGCGCGGCACCGGCGCGCCGTTCGTGTTGCCGGGTGGACCCGTCGTGCCGCTGCTCGCGGCGGTGGCGATGGCCGCGGTGCTCGCCACGCTCACGCGCGCAGAGTGGCTCGCGATCGGTGTCGCGCTGCTTGCGCTCGTCGCGCTCTATGCCGTGCTGCGCCAGCTGCGGCGCGGTTCACCCGCGCGCTGATCACTCCGGCGCCGAGCCGCGCGTCGAGAGTGCGTGGAACAGCCACAGGCGCGCCGCCTCCCAGTGCCGCTTGACCGTCGCCGGTGACTGCCCGGTCGCCGCGGCGACCTCGTCGACGGTGAGCCCGCCGAAGTAGCGCAGCTCGACGATGCGCGCCTTGCCCGCATCGACCTTCTCGAGCGCCTGCAGCGCCGTGTCGAGGTCGGCGAGGTCGACGTCACCGCCACCGGCGGCCACGTCGAGCCCGCTCAGCGTGACGCGCTCGCCGCCGTCGCGTTTGGCCGCGCCGCGACGGCGCGCGTGGTCGATGAGCACCTCGCGCATGAGCCGCGCGGCGACCGCGAGCAGGTGGCCGCGGCTTTCGCCGACGATGCCGTCGAGGCCGGTCAGGCGCATCCAGGCCTCGTTGACCAGCGCGGTCGGCTGCAACGTGTGATCGCGCCGCTCGCGCCGGAACAGCTGCTCGGCGAGGCGGCGCAGCTCGGGATACAGCACGGCGACGAGGCGGTCGCGCGCGCCCGCGTCGCCGGCGCGCCAGTCCTCGAGCAGCTGCGTGACCGGGGTCTCGTCCATCGCGCGCAGTCTAATCGCGTCGCGGGCGGCGCTCCATGCGGGTGGGCACGACGTGGGCCGACCGCCCTGCCCGGCCACCCCAACGGCTGCGCCGGTCGGACGGCGTCCTGCGCCTCCTTGAGGAAGGCCATGGTGCGCATCGCCGCGCGCCGGGTCGCACTACACTGCACGGGAGGGGGAACCGCGATGCGGCTCACGATCGAAACCGAGGCCTTGCGCCTGCTCGACGCGGCACTCGCGCTGCCAGACCACGAGCGCGTCGCGTGGGTGCTGCACCAGCCGGTCGCGCCGACCGTGCACGCCCGCGTGCTCGAGCTGCTCGGCGTCGGCGCCTCGGCGGAGGGCTTCCTCGAGGCCCCGGCACTCGCCGCGATGGCGACTCCGGCACACGACGCGGCAGCGCCTGTACCGGGCGATCGCATCGGTGCCTGGCGCATCCTGCGTCCGCTCGACGCGGGCGGCATGGGCATCGTGTTCCTCGCCGAGCGTGCCGACGGTGCCTACGCCCAGCAGGCCGCGATCAAGTTCGTGCACGGCGACGTGCTCGCACGCGGTACGCGACGCGCCGAGCTGCTCGCGCGCTTCGAACGCGAGCGCCGCGTGCTCGCGCGCATCGAACACCCGAACGTCGCCCGCGTGCTCGACGGCGGCAGCACGCCCGACGGCACGCCCTACCTCGTCATGGCCTACGTCGACGGCCCGTCGCTGACCGCGTACTGCGAACGCGAGCGGCTCGGTGTGCCGGAGCGCGTCGCGCTGTTCGCGAAGGTCTGCGACGGCGTGCAGGCTGCGCATCGCCACCTCGTCGTGCATCGCGACCTCAAGCCGCAGAACATCCTCGTCGGCCCCGACGGCGAGCCGCGCCTGCTCGATTTCGGCATCGCGCGCGAGCTCGACGACGGCGAGGCCACGCGCACCGCGCTCGCGCCGATGACGCCGGCCTACGCGAGCCCCGAGCAGCTCGCCAACGCGCCCGTGACGACGGCTTCCGACATCTACTCGCTCGGCGTCGTGCTCTACGAACTGCTCGCAGGCATTCGGCCGTACCGGCTCGAAGGGCTCAGCCCGGCGCAGGGCGAGCGCATGGTGTGCGAAACCACGCCGCCGACGCTGCGGCGGCGCCTCGACGAGGCCGGGCTGCCCGAACCCGAACGCCGCGCGCGCCGCCAGCGCATCGGCAGCGACCTCGAGCGCATCGTCGCCAAGGCCTTGCATCGCGAACCGTCGCGTCGCTACGCCTCGGCGCAGGCCTTTGCCGACGACCTGCGCGCGCATCTCGCCGGTCGCCCGGTCAGCGCGCAACCCGACACGGCCGGTTACCGCCTGCGCCGCTTCGTCGGACGCCATCGCGTCGCGACGGCGGCGGCCGCGTTCGCCCTCGTCGCGATCCTCGCCGCGAGCGCGGTCGCGTTCGTGCAGGCCGCGACGGCACGCCGCGCGGTCGCCGATGCCGAGCTCATCAACGCCTACCTGACCGATGCGCTGACCAGTTCGGACGCGTACTCGGCCGGTCGCGAACTCACCGTCAACGAGACGCTCGACGAAGCGGCCGCACGCATCGACGCGCGCTTCGCGGGCCGCCCCGACCTCGCCGCGGGCGTGCGCCTCGCGATCGGCAACAGCCTCGCCAACCGCTTCCGCTTCGACGTCGCCGACGTGCAGCTCGCACGTGCCCTCGCCGACAGCGAAACCGCGTTCGGCGCCGACGACCTGCGCAGCTTGCGCGTGCGCGAGGCGATCGCGCTGCTGCGCTCGTACGAAGGCCGCACGCACGAGGCGATCACGGCGTTCGAGGACGTGCTCGCGCGCCTGCGCGCGAGCGGCGCGACACGCGAGCCGTTCCACGCGATCGCGCTCAACGACCTCGCCCACGTCCACCTCTACGAGGAGGACTACACCACCGCGCTGCGCCTGACCGGCGAGGCGCTCGCGCTGTTCGACGAGCACGGCGTCGACGTGCCCGCGGCCGATCGCGCCTCGATCCTGAGCAACCATGCGCAGGCGATCGACGGCCTCGGCCGGCCGCGCGAGGCGATCGCGCCGTACGAGCGCGCGATCGCGATCGAACGCGCGCTGTTTCCCGACGGCAGTCCGAACGGCGCAATCCTGCTCAACAACCTCGCGCTGCTGCAGCGCAATCTCGGCGACCGCGAACGCTCGCTCGCGCTGCTGCAGGAATCGGCCGCGATGCGACGACGCGTGCTGCGCGCCGACCATCCGCTGCTCGTACGTGGCCTCACCAACGTCGCGCGCCAGGCCCTCGAGCTCGAGCGTGGCCCGCTCGCCCTCGAGGCCGCACGCGATGCGGTCGACGTCGCGACGCGCGCGTTCCCCGAGCCACATGCCCATCATGTGCTCGCGCTCGCGACGCTCGCCGATGCACAACGCCTCGCCGGCGACGCCGCAGCGATGGCGACGCTCGCGCGTGCCGAGGCCATGCTCGCCGCGCTGCCCGAACCGAACGCACCCGCGGCGGGCTACCTCGGCGAGGTGCGCACGCGCGCCTGCGCGGCGTTCGGCGGCGCCGGCTGTCCCGCGCCGGCGCCGTGAGGCGCGCTCAGCGGTAACCCGTCGGCCTCTGCCCCTGCATGCCCTGCTGCGGCGAGCCCTGGGGCGACATGCCCGCGGCGAGCTGGCGTGCCTGCTGCCAGGCTTCGAGGCCGCCGCGGTACCAGTACACCTGCGTGTAGCCCATGCGGATCGCGCGCAGCGCCGCGTTGTACGACATCCAGCACTGCGGGTTCATGCAGTAGAACACCAGCGGCCTGGCGCGGTTGCCTTGCGTGGTCTGCTGCAGGAACGCGCCGAACTCCTGCTGGGTGCGGTCGTCGAACGATCCCGCCTGCGAGGCCGGCGCCGCCGCGAGCGCGCCGGGCAGCATCTCGCCACCCGGACCGAGCACGTGGAACACGCTGGCCTGGCCTTGCTGCAGCATCGGCAGCAGGCGGTCGGTCGTGATGACCTGCCCGCCCGGGATGCTCGTCGGCGTCGGGCCATGCAGCGTCGTCTGCAGCTCGTTGCGCGGCGGCACGCCGAAGTCCTGCATCTCCGCCTGCAGCAGGCCTTGCAGTGCGGACGTGCCGCCGGCCTGCTGCGGAGGCGCCTGACCGTAGCCCGAGGGCGTGTCCGGCGATGCGGGCGTCGAAGGCCAGGCGTTCGGGTTCTGCGACGGAGCCAGCCCCTCGGGCGGCCAACCCGTGTTGCCCTGCGGCGGCGGGTAAGTAGTGCCCTGCGGCGGCGGGTAAGCGGACGCGGGCGGCGCATTCGGCATCGCGCCCGGCGGCGGCACGCCGAAGTCCTGCTGTGCCAGCGCCGTGGTCGTGCCCGCGAAGCCGAGCACGAGGCACAGGAGCGCGCGGCCGCGAGCCGCGGACAGGGGAGACACGAAACGGAGCGGGCGCATGGGAATCCTCGTTCGGAATCGCGGCGGGATGGCCGCGTGCTCGAGAAGGCGCGACACGGTGCCCGACCGGCTCACGTCGGGCGCGCCGGCGGCGATGAGCCGATCGCGGGCCGTGCTGCGCCTCCATCGATCGAAGCGACGCCGCGCGTCGCACCCGAGGACACCGCGATGCATGCCCGTTCCTTCCGCTGGCCGGCGACCGCCGTGCTCGTCCTGCTCGCCGCGTGTGGTGGGGCGGCGCCTCCGGGCTCCGGCGAGGCGGTCGCCGCGCAGGCGCCGAGGACCGTGCTGCGCGAGACGCCGCACGGCGCGTTCGTCGAGCCCGCGCCGGCCGCCGGCACCCGCGGGCCGTCGACACCGATGCCCGTGAAGGCGCCCATGACCCTGCAACGCATCGCGATCGTCGATCGCGAAGGCTTCGGTCAGCCGCTCGACGCCGCGACGATCGAGGTGCCGTCCGGATGGGTCGCGCAAGGCGGCGTGCGCTGGCGTCCGGACGTCGAGTGCGTCGGCAACACGGTCGGCTTCGAATGGACCGCGACCTCGCCGGACGGCCTCCAGGCTGTCTCACTGATGCCGCGCCTGGCCTGGCAGGTCGACGGCACGGTCGTGCCGATGAATCCATGCCCGGCCGCGCCGATCCAGAGTGCACGCGCCTACCTCGAGTCGGTCGTGCGCAGCGCGCGCCCGCAGGCGCGCGTGCTCGCCTACCGCGACCGTGCCGACATCGTCACGGCGATGACCGCGAACGCGCAGGCACCGGCCAATGGATCACGCATGCGCCACGAGGCGGGCGAGATCCTCGTCGGCTACGCACTGCAGGGCATCGAGATGCGCGAGGCCTTCGTCGCGGCGGTGACGTTCTCGGAGATCACCGATCCGATGATCGGCCGCTCCATCAACGGCATGTCGCAGGACCTCATCGCGTTGCGCGCGCCGGACGGCTCGCTCGACTTCGCGCTGCTCGAGAAGCTGCGCGTCTCGATGCGCTACGAGCGCACCTGGGGCGAGCGCATGATCGCGCGCTCGCGCCAGCACGTCGAAGCCGTCTCGCAGCGCCAGGTCGCCTCGATCCAGGCCTGGCACCAGCGCCGCATGAACGAGATCACGATGCAGGGCATCCTCGAGCGCGGCCGCATCCGCATGGACACGATCCAGGCGATCGGCCGCCTCAACGACCAGGGCTTCGCGAACCGCCAGGCGACGAATGCGAGCATCCACGCCGCGACGATCGACGCGATCCAAGAAGTGCAGCCGTGGCGCGACCCGACCAGCGGCAAGCAGGTCGACCTGTCGATCCACTACCGCTACGCATGGCAGCTCGACGACGGCCGCCAGTTCCTGACCGATCGCGCCGACTTCGACCCGCAGCGTGACCTCGGCATCGGCGGGCATGCGTTGCAGCCGGTGAGGTGAGGCCACGTCGCACGGTGGGCGATGCTGCTCAAGAGCGGAGCAACATCACGGATGCTGGTTTTCCTGCCACGTCGGATGCCAGCTCCAACCTCGTCATCCCGGCGAAAGCCGGGATCCCCTTGAGCGTGCGGGAAGGATTGGGATTCCAACCTGCGATGATGCGGAACGAAGCCGGGGCGCCGTTTCACCGGACCAAGCGTTGATACTCAAACGCAACGCCCAAGGGGATCCCGGCTTTCGCCGGGATGACGATACGTTGGGCGGTGGGTCGTCGCGTTGACCGATCTCGTCCCGCACCGATTCTCCGCGCTAGGATCCTCCTGTCGCACCGACGCGACGCCATCAGGGAAGGCAGCATGTCGAGGTTCCGCATGGCGGCGTCCATCGCCGCGATCATGATCGCGTTGCTGACCTTGCCCGCATGCTCGAGGGAACAGCCCGCCGACACCGAAGCTGCGCGCAAGGCCGTCGCCGCACTGCTGGACGTTGATCGCGCGGCCTCCCGGAAGGCGGCAGAGCGTGATGCCGCCGAGGCCATGGGAGGACTGTTCTCCTCGTCGGCAGCGCTGTTTCTGGACGACGGGCACTTCGTGAGTGGAAGGAAAGCCATCGTCGAAGCCCTGCGTGCGGACCCTGCCGATCAAGGGGCACGCGCGAGCTGGACGCCTTGGGGCGGCGGTGTGTCGGCGGATGGCCAGCACGGCTTCACGTTCGGGCATCAGACCGTTCAACGCGCCGACGGCTCGAGTCGAGCGTTCAAGTACCTCGCCTACTGAAAGCGTGACCCCGACCCGGACGGCTGGCGCCTGGGCGCCTACAAGCGCATTCCTTCAGTTGCGAGCGAGCACCCCCACGACGTCGCGACGTATCCGCCCCTGGCCCCATCCCGCCGCGCTGACGACGATGCGGTTGGCGCATTCGCCACCTCGATGATGGAAGCCGACGCCGCGTTCTCGCGGGACGCGCAGTCCATCGGCCTCGTGGCGGCATTCGAACGTCACGTCCACGCCGATGCGATCAACCTCGGTCGCGCCGGCGAAGCCGACGTGATCCGCGGTGCACCGGCGATCGCGCATTTCGTCGGCGAAGGTCAGCAGAGCGGGAGCCGTCCGCTCTCGTGGAGGCCGAACAGTGCCGCGATCGCGGACAGCGGGGACCTCGGCGTGACCTTCGGCGACATGCGCGCGGGAAACGAGCGCGGCGCAGAGGCCACGTCCACCCGGTACTTCGCGATCTGGCGCCGCGACAGCCGCGACGATCCCTGGCGCCAGGTCGCCGAGTAGCGCCTAGCGGAACACGACCGTGCGGTGGCCGTTGAGCAGGATGCGGTGCTCGACGTGGCGGCGCACCGCGCGGGCGAGCACGAGCGATTCGGTGTCGCTGCCGACGCGCACGAGCTCGCGCGGCGTCATCGTGTGGTCCACGCGCGCGACGTCCTGCTCGATGATCGGACCTTCGTCGAGGTCGCGCGTCACGTAGTGCGCGGTCGCGCCGATGATCTTGACGCCGCGCGCGTGCGCCTGGTGGTACGGGCGCGCGCCCTTGAAGCTCGGCAGGAAGCTGTGGTGGATGTTGATCGCGCGGCCGGCCAGCGCGTCGCACAGCGACGGCGACAGGATCTGCATGTAGCGCGCGAGCACGACGAGGTCGACGCGCTCGGCCGCGACGAGGTCGAGCAGGTTTCGCTCCTGCGCGTCGCGCGTGGCCGCGTCGACCGGCAGGTGGTGGAAAGGCACGCCGTACGAACCCGCGAGCGCGGCGAAGTCCTCGTGGTTGCTCGCGACCGCCGCGATCTCGACCGGCAGCTGGCCGCTGTGCGCACGGAACAGCAGGTCGTTGAGGCAGTGGCCTTGCCGGCTCACGAGCACGAGCAGGCGCGCGCGGCGGCGTGCATCGTGCAGCTGCCAGTCCATGCCGAACGTCGCGCCGAGCTCGCCGAAGCGCGCGTCGAGGGTCTCGCGTGCGAGGGTCGGCGGCGCATCGAAGTGCACGCGCAGGAAGAAGCGCCCGGTCTCCTCGTCGCCGAACTGCTGCGCATCGAGGATGTTGCAGCCGGCCTCGAACAGCAGGCCACTGACGCGGTAGACGATGCCGGTGCGGTCGGGGCACGACAGGGTCAGGATGAAATCGCGATGCATGGCGCGGCGCAAGATCGGGGCGGCCGCGCAGTCTAGCGTCGGGCGATCCGGCGCGCGACGTGCGCGCCGGACCCTGTGGCGTTAGTCGATGCGTGCGCCGTACTCCGCCTCGAGCCGCGTGAAGCGCGACCAGAACCCTTCGGGCTCGCGCGCCTCGAGTCGCGCGGCGAGCACGCCGAGGTGGGTATGCCACCCGGCGGCGACGCTGATCCTGTCGTCGCGGGTCGCGAGTCGGCGATGCGTCACGACGAGATGGACGCGTTCGCCGCGCGGCGTGAGTTCGAACGTGACGTCGGACGGTTCGGCACCGTCGCCCCACGTGAACGCGAGCAGGCGTGGTGGATCGCAGGCGGTGACGCGCCCGTGCAGGGTCGCCTCCTCGGCATGTGCGGCATGGTGGGCCGGTGCGGGGGTGTCGTCGTCGGTGAGTGCGTTGTTGTGGAACACGAGATCCACCGAGCCACCGACACGCTGGTCCATCGGGCTATCCGCGAGCCAGCGCGCGCGTTTGTCGGGGTCGACGAGATGACTCCACAGGCGCTCGATCGGCCCCGGGAGATCGCGTTCGATGCGCACGCTGTCGCGTGAAGGCATGCTGCCGTAGTCGTCCATCATCCTGTCCTCGTGATCGATGCGACCGTGGTGGTCGCGGAAAGCCTCAGCGCGCGCGCGGGCGACGTGGGCGAGGTGGCGGTTTCGCCGCGTCTTCGGCGTCGAGCAGCGCCTCGAGCGCGTCGAGGCGCGCGTTCCAGAAGCGCTCGTAATGGCGCAGCCATTCCGCGCCCGCGTGCATCGGGCCCGGCTCGAGCGCGCAGACGTGCGTGCGGCCGAGCACGGTGCGTCGGATCAGTCCAGCCGCCTCGAGCACCTTGATGTGCTTGGAGGCGCCGGCCAGAGAGATCTCGAAAGGCGCAGCCAGTTCGCCGACGCTGCGCTCGCCGTGCGCGAGTTCGGCCAGCATCGCGCGCCGCGTCGGATCGGCGAGCGCCTGGAACACCGTGTCGAGGGTGTCGGAAGAATGATCAACCATGTGGTTGACTATATCCGGCCACGAACAAATGTCAACCACATGGTTGAATGATCATCTGGACTACATGTGGTGTCGCGACGCCCAGCGCCTGGTGTCCAAAGCCCCGGGCCAGCCTCACGTTCCCGAGCAAGCCTGTCCGACGAGGCGTGCCTACGTTGAAAACGAACCCGGCCCCAGGTCTTCGCGATATCCGAAAGAAAATGAAACCGACCCAGGACTGTGGTGAATCCGGGATCGTGGCTTCACCGCGTGATCGTCAGCGCACGGGGTGCTGGTAGCGATACTCCTGCGTGCGCCCGCCGTAGCCGTAGGCGGCCGCGCGCACGTCGTGCACGTGCAGGTAGCTCTCCTCGTGCAGGCCGCCGAGAAGGCCTTCGAACAACGTGAACACCTCGGTCATCCACGCAGCCTTCTCGGCCTTGGTGTTGGTCTCGTCGGTGATCGTGATCTCGACGTGCATGCTGGCGAGGCCGTGTTCGGTCAGCGGCTTTCCGGCGATGAACCAGAGGGCGGGATCGACGTAGTCGACCACGACGGCGGTCACTGCGGGATCCTTGCCGAGCAGGCGCGTGGTGCGCTCGACGAGACCTTCGACGATCGCGCGCGTGAGTTCGGTCGTGCGCGTCGCTGCGACGCGGGTGGTGATGATGGGCATGGTGGTTCTCCTTCTTCATTAAATTAGCTATGCAACTTTCACGACGAGGAAGAATCAGTCCTCGTCGAGCGTGGTTCGAAGCTCGCGCAGCTGGGCCACCGCACTCGCGAACGCGTCGTCGCCGGCCTCGCGCCGGATCGCACGGGTGACCGAAGCGCTGGCGGCGTCGAGCGAGGCCTGCATCGCGATGGCCTTCGCGGTCGGATGCACCTCGATCTCGCGCCCGTCGTTGGCCGACGCCCGGCGCACGAGCAGCTTCTTCGCGGCGAGCCCATCGAGGGCCCGCGTCGCGGTCGGCCGCGAGATCGCCATCGCTTCGGCGAGCTCGCCCTGCAGCAGGCCGGGGCGTCGCAGCACCACGCGCAGCACGAAGCCCTGCGGCGCGGTCAGCCCGAACGGCGCGAACGCCTCGCCCCAGCGTCGTTCGAGCCTGCGGGCGAGCGCGGTGGTATTGAAGTAGAGGCACTGGTCGAACATGGTCCGCATGCTATCCTCCAATAATTAGCCATGCAACAAGACGTCCATTCGCGATTCGGGTCGCGACTCCCTGCCCGCATGCACCGCAAGCGCCACGTCGACGGCAGCGCGTGCATGCAGCACGGTCGTGTCGAACACGGGCACGTCCACATCGCCCTCGCCCACCAGCAACCCGATCTCGGTGCAGCCGAGGATGATCGCGCCGGCGCCACGCGCGACGAGATCGGCCATGACGCGCCGGTAGGCCTCGCGCGATCGCGCATCGACGACGCCGACGCAGAGTTCGTCGTAGATGACGCGGTGCACGAGCGCGCGGTCGTCGGGGGTGGGCAGCACGACCTCGAGGCCTCGTTCGACCAGTCGCTCGCGGTAGAACGCTTCCTCCATCGTGAAGCGCGTGCCGAGCAGACCGACCTTGCGAACGCCGACCGCGCGTACCGCGGCGGCCGTGGGATCGGCGATGTGCAGCAGCGGGATCGCGACCGCGGCCTCGAGCGCCGGCGCGACCTTGTGCATCGTGTTCGTGCACAGCACGAGCAGGTCGGCACCTGCCGCCTCGAGCGCGCGGGCCGCGTCGGCGAGCAGGCGCCCTGCGGCGTTCCAGTCTCCGCTGCGCTGGAGGTGTTCGATCTCGTCGAAATCGACGCTGTAGAGGACCAGCCGTGCCGAATGCAGGCCGCCGAGCGCATGCTTCACGGCCTCGTTGACGAGGCGGTAATAGAGCGCCGTCGATTCCCAGCTCATGCCGCCGATGAGGCCGATCGTCTTCATCGCAAGTCCGCCGCCCGCCGGGGGTGGACGATACGCCCAATCGGGCACGCCTGCGCGCCCGTCGCGGACCCGGCGTTCAGGCCCGCAGCATGAACCCCAGGGCCTCGTCGAGCGGCGCCTCGACCTTGAGCGCGAACAGGTCGTCGGCACGCGTGCGGCCGAGGTTGGCCGCGGCGATCGGCAGGCCGAGCCGTGACGCCGCGACCGCGAAGCGGTAGCCCGAGTACACCATCAGCGACGAGCCGACCACGAGCATCGCGTCGGCGCGCGTGAGCGCCGCCATCGCGGCCTCGACGCGCTCGCGCGGCACGTTCTCGCCGAAGAACACCACGTCGGGCTTGACGATGCCTCCGCAGTCCGGGCAGTCCGGCACCTCGAACGTCTCGAACGCGACGGCGTCGAGGTCCGCGTCGCCATCCGGTGCGGCACCCGCCTCGAGGTCGATCCAGCCCGGATTGGCCGCGACCAGCACCTGCTGGAACGCCTCGCGCGGACTGCGCCAGGCGCAGGCCATGCAGCGCACCGTGTCGAGCCGGCCGTGCAGGTCGATCACCGCGCGGCTGCCGGCGGCCTGGTGCAGGCCGTCGACGTTCTGGGTCAGCAGCAACTCGACGCGGCCGGCATGCTCGAGGGCGGCCAGCGCAGCGTGGACGGTGTTCGGCCTGGCGTGACCGAAACGCCGCCAGCCGACGAGGCTGCGCGCCCAGTAGCGCCGGCGCACGTGGTGGTCGCCGAGGAAGGCCGGCAGCGTGACCGGCGGCGGACGTTTCCAGCCGCCGTCGAGGTCGCGGTAGTCGGGGATGCCCGAGGCCGTGCTGCAGCCGGCACCGGTCAGCACGAACAGGCGCGCGTGCGCCTCGACGAACGCGCGCAACGCGTCCGCGTCGGGCGCGTTCACGGCGAAGGCCGCATGCGGCGTGCGGCGCGCGAGGCGAGCCCCTGCAGGCCGGCGAGGCCGAGCTGCAGCACGACCAGCGTGCCGACCAGCCAGCCCGCAGGCGCGTCGTCGAGATGGAGCAGCGCCATCGCGAACGCCGCGGCGAGCGGCGCGAGCGCGAAGCGCGGTCCGAACACGATCGCCTGCACGATCGCCGTGACCGGCAACAGCAGCAGCGGCATCGCCACGAGGATGCCGATCACGGCCTTGAAGCCGATCGCGATGAAGATCCAGGCGACCGGATTCGTCGGCAGCAGACGTGACCAGCTGCGCACGCGGTAGAACACGAAGGCTTCGTCGGAGCGGCGCGCGACGATCCAGGTCGCGACGAACAGCCACGCCCAAGCGAGCGTCGCGGCGAGTCCGAACGAGGCTTCGTCGGGCAGACCGACGGCGAATCCGAAGCACGCGATCACCGCGATTGGCGGCAGCATGACGCGCCAGCCCTGGTCGCGTGGCCAGGCCAGTGCGAGCACGCCGACGCCGATCGTCGCGAGCACGACGTCGAGGACCCACGCAGGCGCGGCCGCCGTATCGGTCGCGAACAGCGCGGCGATCGCGGCACCCGCGCCAAGGCTCGCGATGCGGCCGAAGCGCGGCTCGCCATGCTCGACGACGAGCCGTCCGAGACGCTCACGCCACGCCGAGGCGTGGTCGAACGCACGCGTGGACGCCACCGAGGCGAACAGCGCGGCGAGCCAGGCATACGGCATCGCAGCCGGTGCATGACCACCGCTCCAGGTGCCGAAACCGACCACGAGGATGGTCAGCAACAGGCCGCGCACGACGGCGGCACGACGTTCGAGCACACGCACGGCGTCGACGTCGGCGGGTGCGAGGCTCAGCTCGCGTCGACGGCGCTCGTCGAGGGCGTCGAGCCGCTTGCCGAGAATCGGCCGTGCGAGCAGCGCAAGCAGGAACGCGCGTACGCGACGCCCGGCCGCGAGCAGGCGCTGCATCGCGAGCAGGTCGGCGTGGCGCTCGAGCACGACGGCATCGCGCGTCGGGCGCAAACCGGTCTCGGCGATGCGCTCCTGCATCGCCAGCGCACGTGATGGACCGAGCGCGGCCTGCACGCGGTAGTCGCGGTCCCAGTCGAAGTAGTCGGCGAGGTGCTGCAGCATCGGTACCGGCAGGTCCGCACTCTGCAGCACGAACTCGGCGAAATGCATCGAGGCCTCGTCGCGCCGCGACAGCGGCAGGCCGTCGAGTTCGTGATGAAGGCGCGGCCATGCCGCGAGCAGCGCCTCGTCGCCGGACTCGCGCCAGTACGCGTGCAGCGAGTGGGCGAGCTCGTGCGGCGACGGCGGTGCCGGCGGCGGTGCCTCGTCGGCCGGCGGTGGAACCTGCTGCCGCGGGGACGGACGCCGCGGCGGATCGCGTGGCACCTCGCGTGGCGGCTCCTCGCGTGGTGGACCGACCGCCTCGTCGACGCTGCGGTCGACGACGTCGGCGGCACCCCGTGGACGGTCGCCATCCGGATCGGAACGCGGCGCCACGACGGCATCGCCTGCGGTACCCTGCCCTTCCACCGTATCCACATCGTGTGAGGCCGGCACCTGGATCCCGGGTGCCAAAGGAGCACGCGCCTCGTCGATGGCAGGGTCGATGGCACCCGCAGACGTCGAGCCCATCTCCTCGACGGATGCCTTTCCCTCGACAGGTACGGTATCCGGCGCGACCGCCGTCGACATCGCGAGCACGACGGGCTCGATCGCCGCGTCTGCGTGCGGCGCGGCGTGGGTCGACAGCGCATCGTGCGTCGTCCCTTCATCGGCCTCGTCGTCGAGCGTCTCCGGCAGGACATGCCGCGCGAGCACGAGCGCGGCGTCGTAGGCTTCGCGAAGATTCTGGTACGCCTGCGCATCGTCGTCGGGGCGCGTGACCTTGAGGCGGCGCGCGTAGGCGCGCTTGATCGCGATCACGTCGGCCGTCGGCGCAAGGCCGAGGACGTCCCAGGCCGAGACCATGCTCAGTAGACGAAGCCGTGGTCGACGCTCGCGAGCGCCTTCTCGAACTGCTCGGCGGCTTCGTCGACGACGCGGCGATCCTGCGTGTCGAGCGCGAGCTCGAACTGGCCGATCCAGTGCTGGATCGCCGCGCGCTCGTCGCCGAGGCGTTCCTCGTAGAGGCGCTTGGCGCGCTCGAGCAGGTAGCGGTTGCGCTGCTCGTCGCGCGGATGGACCTTGAGCGCTTCGAGGCGCGCGAGCGCGTCGCGCACCTGGGCCTCGTCGAGCGCGTCGTTCTGGCGGATCACCGTGTTGACCGTGCGCCCGGTGCTCGTCTCGCGCACGTCGACGACGAGAAGACCGTTGGCGTCGTAGGTGAAGCGCACGTCGACATCGGCCTCGCCGGCCGGCTTGGGCGTCAGCTCGATCTCGAGCAGGCCCAGATGCAGGTTCTCGCTGCCGATCGGCGATTCGCCCTGGCGGATGTCGAGCTTGAGCACGCGCTGGTTGTCGGCGACGCTGCAGTAGTTGCCGACGCGCGAGATCGGCACCGGATTGTTGCGCTCGATGATCGGCGAGAAGCGGTCGGAGACCTGGCGGCCGTTGATGCGCTCGCTGACGATCACGCCGAGCGAGTACGGCATGACGTCGGTCAGCACGATCTCGTCGACGGCGGCATCGCGCGACTTAAGCGCGGCCTGGATCGCCGCGCCACGCGCGATCGTCTCGTCCGGGTTGATCGTGCGCAGCGGCAGGCGCTGGAACAGCCGCGCAATGGTCTGGCGTACGATCGGCATGCGCGTCGCGCCACCGACCAGTACGACCTCGCCGAGCTCGCCGGCCTGCAGGCGCGCGTCCATGAGCGCGCGCTCGATCGGCCGGCGCAGGCGCTGCACGAGCTCGCCCGCGGCCTGCTCGAAGTCGGCGCGCGTGACCGTCGCCTCGTAGACGCGCTCCTCGTGGACGAGGCGCATGAGCGCCTCCTGGCGCTCGCTGAGTTCGCGCTTGGCCTGTTCGGCGACGCGCCACAACGCGCCCGATCGGCGGATCGCCTCGGACGGCGGCAGCTCGCTGCGCTGCACGAACAGGCGCTCGAGCACGCCGGCGAAATCCTCGCCGCCAAGGCGCGTGTCGCCCGCGCTCGCACGCACCTGCACGACGCCGTCGAAGTACTCGAGCACCGACACGTCGAACGTGCCGCCGCCGAGATCGACGACGAGAAAGGTGCTGTGGTCGCTGCGCTCCTGCAGGCCGTAGGCGAGGCCGGCGGCGGTCGGCTCGTTGAGCAGGCGCTCGACGCGCAGGCCGGCGAGTTCGCCGGCGGTCTTGGTGGCCTGGCGCTGCGCCTGGTTGAAGTAGGCCGGCACCGTGATGACGGCCTCGTGCACGGGCTCGCCGAGGAAGCTCTCGGCATCGGCCTTGAGCGAGCGCAGCACGAGCGCCGACAGTTCCTCGGGCCGGAAGCTGCGATCACCGAGCTGGACGAGATGGTCGGTGCCCATCCAGCGCTTGAACGCGGTCGCGGTGCGCAGCGGGTGCGTGGACAGGCGTTCGCGCGCGGCGAGGCCGACGATCATCGCGTCGCCGTCGCCGGCGCTGACCGCCGACGGCGTCAGCACATGGCCGAGCGCGTTCGGGACGAGCTGCGGGGCGCCGTCGCGGAACACCGCCGCGAGGCTGTTGGTGGTGCCGAGGTCGATACCGATGAGCATGGGAAGGCCGGACTGGATCGCTCTTCATGCTACCGCAGTGCCGCGGGCTTTCCCGTGAAGACGACGGCGCATGCACGGTCGTCCCGCCTGACGACTGCCCGCATGCCACGGGCCGGCATGGACCGCGTCGACGGGACGCGGCTAGCATCCTCCGCATGACGGAACGATGCGCATGCTGAGCCGCCGCGGGACTTGTGCGATCGTCGCGATGATCGCGGCACTGGCCGGCTGTGCGCCGCGCGAGGCGCGGCATGATGCGCTGCCCTCCGCCACGACCGCGCTCGCCCTGGCCTGCCGTACCTGCCACGGCGGCCCCGGCATGGAACGCCATGCGGTCGATCTCGATCGCCTTGCGCCCGCGGAGATCGCGGAGAGCCTGCGCGCCTACCGCGACGGCCGTCGCGAGGGCACCGTGATGCCGCGCATCGCGCGTGGGCTCGACGAGGTCGACATCGAGCAGCTCGGCGTCCTGCTCGGGAGGTCGCCGTGACATCAGGCGGCGATGGCGCGGCGCTCGATCCGTCGTACGTGCGCGGCGATGCCGGCACGCCCGTTCGCATCCCATGTTTTCCGGGGACAATCCGCAAAGCGCGTCGTGCCGTCAGCGAAGCTGTCGCATGGTGTTTCCCGGCGCTCGGCGTCACGCGGCTTCACAAGCTTGACGCGACCTTCCCGCGCCGCGCTGCGCTTGAGTTCCTCTCCCTCCGGGAGAGGGGTTGGGGAGAGGGTGCGGAACCGTGACCACGCCCGATCATTGTCGCGATCCCGGACCCTCATCCGGCCCTGCGGGCCACCTTCTCCCGGAGGGAGAAGGGAGAACATCACGCCGCGTGCTGCTGCGAAACGAGTCGGCCCTCGGACATTCATCACCGAAAGCGGGACGAGACAACGGTATCGAGCCTTCGCTCCGAACGTTCCCCGGACAGCAGGGTGGTCACACCGGGCTCTCCCGCCGCGCGCTGCTCGCTGCCGGCGCGGCCGCGTGTCTCGCACCGTGGACGGTGCGCGAGGCACGTGCGGTCCGCAGCGCACGCGTGATCGTCGTCGGTGGCGGTTTCGCGGGCAGCACCTGCGCGATCACGCTCAAGCGCCAGCAGCCGGCACTCGACGTGGTCCTCGTCGACGATACGCCGCGCGCGATCACCGGGCCGATGAGCAACGCGATGCTCGTGGGTCTGCGTGACCGCGAGGCGACCACGCGCACGCTCGATGGCCTCGATGCGCTCGGCATCCGCCGGGTCGCCGCGGGCGCGGGCGCGATCGATCCGGTCGGCCTGCGCGTACGCGACGCACACGGCAGCTGGCTCCAGGCTGACCGCCTCGTCGTCGCACCCGGCATCGACTTCGCGTGGGACGGCATCGAGGGCCTCGATGCGACGAGCAGCGAGGCGATGCCGCACGCCTGGCGCGGCGATGCATCGGCGCTCGCCTTCGCACGCCGCTTCGCCGCACTCGACGACGGCGCGACGCTGCTCATCGTCGCGCCGCCGAATCCGTACCGCTGCCCGCCCGGCCCGTACGAGCGCGCGAGCCTGTGCGCGTGGGCGATGCGTCGGCGCGGCACGCGCAGCAAGATCCTCATCGCCGATGCCAAGGACGATTTCAGCAAGCGCGGCCTGTTCCAGCTCGCCTGGGACCTGCTCCATGCCGGCACGATCACGTGGATACCGCGCGCGGCCGGCGGTACGGCGGTGGCCGTCGAGCGCGATGGACATGCCGTGACACTCGCGAACGGCGAGCGCGTGCGCGCCGACCTCGTGTGCGCGATTCCTGCGCAGCGCGCGGCCGCGATCTGCAGCGAGGCCGACCTCACCGATGCGAGCGGCTGGTGCCCGGTCGACGCGCGCGATTTCCAGTCGCTGCGCCATCGCGGCGTGCACGTGATCGGCGATGCCGCGATCGCGCTGCCGATGCCGAAGTCGGCGTTCGCGGCGAACAGCCAGGCCAAGGCCTGTGCGGTCGCGATCGTCGCCTCGCTCGCGGGTCGCGACGTGCCGTCGCCGAAACTCGTCAACACCTGCTACAGCCTGGTCTCGCCCACGCAGGCGATCTCGGTCAGCGGCGTGTACGGCCTCGCCGGCGGCCGTCTCTCCGCGCTCGCCGAAGGCATGAGTCCGATCGCGGGCGATCAGGCCTTGCGCGAGCGCGAAGCCGTCGATGCGCGTGCGGGCTACCGCAGCCTCGTCGCCGACAGTTTTCGCCAGGTCGCCGCCGATCAGCGCGACGACGCGCGCGACAAGGCCTCGAGTTCGACCGCCGGATAGAGGTGCGAGACCGAGCGCCGCCATTCGGCCTCGAGCACGGCGAGGCGGCGGAAGCGTTCGGGCTGCGTCAGGCGCATCGCCTCGTTCATGTCGAGGCCGCTGTTCGCGGCGTCGCGCAACGCGTCGTGCATCCACGTGAGGTAGTCGCGCGTCTGAGCGATCGCCTCGGGGCCGAGCACGGGCTTGCCGTGGCCCGGCACGAGGGTCTCGAACGGGAGCGCCTGCAGGCGGTCGAGCGCGCCGAGCCAGTCGGCCAGCGTCGCATCGGGCGTGGTCGGTGCACGCTCGAAGAACACGAGGTCGCCCGCGAACAGAACGCGACTGGTCTCGTCGAATACGGCGAGGTCGGCCGCGGTGTGGCCGTGAAGCGCGAGCAGGCGCAGACGTCGGCCGCCGATCGTGACGACGCCGTCACCTTCGGGCGTGAACGCCTTCGGCACGACGACGCGCGTGCCGTCCATCGCACCGCCGACGAGCAGGTAGAGGTTCGCGGCCAGGGCATCGCCACCGATGCGGATCGCGTCCACCGTGGGAGCGAGCGCGAGCACCGGCACGTCGGCGTAGGCCTGGTTGCCGAGGAAGTGGTCGGGATGCGCATGGGTCACGTAGACACGCGCGATCGCATGGCCGGTCGCGGCCTCGATCGCGGCGCGCTGCGCCTCGCCGTAGCGGCGCGACGGACCGCTGTCGATCACAACGACGCCGTCGGCCGTGTCGATGAAACCGGTGTTGACGATGTTGCCGCCGTTGCCGCGCGCGAACGCTTCGGTCTTGCCCTCGAACATCCACACACCGTCGGCGAGCGCGCGTGCCGGTGCGGGAAGGCCAGGCAGGACGTCGGCGTGGGCAGACCCGGCAGACAGCACGGTGATGACGAGGACCAGTAATGAAGCCAGCCGCACGCGCATCACGGTGCCACCGTCGCGGCGACCGGATTGCCCTGGGTGTCGCGCCCTTCGACACGCAACGATCCCGTGTGGGCGAGCTCGAGGCTCAGCACGGGATTCTCGGCGACCGGCTCGTAGAGCTTGAACGTGGCGAGATCGTTGCCCTCCAGCGTACGGACGTGCAGGTCGTCGAGATGGAACACCGGGATGCCGGCTGCGAGCCCCGTGTCCATCGGATGGATGATGCGCAGGCGCAGGCGGCTGAGGTCGTCGTCGCGCTTCCACTGACGCGCGACGACCTCGCCGATGCGCTCCTGCCAGGCCGTGTTGCCGTGGCCGACGCTCGGCATCGTGCAGCCGCCGCCGGCCGCGGCGACCCAGGCCCCGCCGACACGCCAGATGCCATCGCCGTCGAGCACGGCCGCGCGCACCGGCGTCGACTGCTCGACCTTGAGCCGGAACGCGAGCCACGCCGCGCCGCGCGACGGCGTGTACTCGAGGATCTTCGGAATCGGGTTGAGATCGGCGAACAGCAGGATGCGCTCGACCCTGGCGATGCCCTTCGCGTCGACCTCGACCGGCACTTGCAGCGAGTCCTCGGCCGCCTCGGGCATCGAGACACGCGCACGCGCTCGTCGAACACGACGGTCGCGTCCGGCGCGAAGAAGCGCGCCTTCATGCTGTCCCACAACGGCGAGCGCAGCGGATCCTCGCTCGTTCCCGCCACGGCACTGCTGCAGCCGAACAGCACGAGCATCGCTCCGAGGATCCGCTCACGCATGCGCCTCTCCGTCACCGACGCGCCGGGCCCGGCGCGAGCGTGCCGAGCATAGTCGATGGCGAACCAGGCCTCGTCTGGATGCTCGCGGTCAGGATGCGGCCGGCTCGGCGGGCACGCGGGCGATGACCTTGATCTCGAAGTCGAACCCGGCCAACCAGTTGACGCCGACGGCGGTCCAGTTCGGATACGGCGGCGTGGCGAAGACGCGATCGCGCGCAGCGAAGACCGCTTCGAACTGCGCCTGCGGATCGGTATGGAACGTGGTCACGTCGACGATGTCGTCGACCGTGCAGCCGGCGGCGTCCAGCACGGCTGCGAGATTGTCGAACGCGAGCGCGACCTGCTTCGCGAAATCGGGTTCGGGCGAGCCGTCCTCGCGACTGCCGACCTGACCGGAGACGAACAGCAGGTCGCCCGAACGGATCGCGGCGGAGTAGCGGTGAAGGTCGTACAGCGCGTGGCGGCCTGCGGGAAAGATGGCGTCGCGTCGGGTCATGGTCGTCGTCCAGCGGGAAGGTGGCGGCCTCGTCCGGTGCTGGCGCGAGGCATTCACATACGTTGCGTATGCGAACAGTGTGCGAACATACGTGCCGTATGTCAAATGGCCTGCGGCGCGCAGGCCGATCCGGAGAGGCGAATGGCACCCCGTACACGCGCGCAGATGATCGAGGCGACACGCGGCAAGCTCGTGGAGGCCGCGCGCGAGGCTTTCGCGTCGAAGGGCTACGCGGCGGCCTCGATGGACGAACTGACCGCTGCCGTCGGCCTCACGCGCGGCGCGCTGTACCACCACTTCGGCGACAAGAAGGGCTTGCTGCAGGCGGTCATCGACCAGATCGACGCGGAGATGCTCGACCGCATGCGTGCGGGTCACGACGACGCGCCGACGGCGTGGCACGCCCTGCTCGCCGAGGGTGTCGCCTACATCGAGATGGCGCTCGAGCCCGAGGTGCAACGCATCATGCTGCTCGATGGCCCGGCTGTCCTCGGCGATCCCTCGCAGTGGCCGAACCAGACCGCTTGCCTGCGGCGCACGACCGGCATCGTGCAGGGCCTGGTCGACGACGGCACGCTCAAGCCCGTCGATGCCGAGGCCGCCGCACGCCTCGTCAACGGCGCGGCGCTCAACGCGGCCTTGTGGATCGCGGCCGCGGACGATCCGCGTGCCGTACTCGCCAAGGCGATCGAGGCCTTCCGTGCGCTGGCGACGGGGCTGCTGCGCGACCCTGCGACCGCCGAGGCGCGCGTACGACGCTGACGCTTCCGGCATGAGCCGCCGATCCCCATCCGGAGCCGCGCTGCCGCTGCTCCGGGGGACATGTGCGACGCGCGACGCGTGCGCACGCCTGCGACCACCGCATCGTGACGGTCGCCACGTGGGCGATGCATCGGCGATGGCGAGGCCACCCTGGGGATAACCCGAGGTCGTCAACAACTGTGACGGGATCGGCCCCGGTGCACACGTGCCAGCCGCTACGGTCCTCCGACCCCTGCCTCCGCGGGGGTGGCGCCGCCAGGGGCTCGGGCGCCCGGGATTCCTTCATGGAGATCACGATGCTCACCAAGAACGTTCTTCGCGTCGCCGTTGCCGCTTGCCTGGCCAGTCCGCTCGCCTTCGCCGCGCCGCCCACCGAGATGGGTTCCGATGTCGAGATCACCGCCGCCGAGGCGGCGCCCGCCGTGTCGTTCGCGACGCAGCAGGATTCGGCCGCGCTGGTCGACCTCGGCACGCCCGACGTCGGCGACCTCGCCGCGCTCGGCGATCGCCGCCGCGACAACGCGCGCCTCGGCGAACCGCTCGAGATCGCGATGGCGCGCGACGTCGCCAAACCCGAGATCGAGCTCGACCTGCTCGACTGGGAGCCTCTCGCCGACGGTGGTGTCGGCGCGCGCGTGCGCATCGTCTCCGAAGGCGCCGTGGCCTTGCGCGCCGCACTCGAGGTCACGAACCTGCGCACCGGGACGAACCGCCTCTCGAAGGTGCCCGCCGACGGCATCGTGCTGCGCTTCCGTGGTGATGGCGGCGAGGTGTTCGAAGTGTCGGGTGCCGACATCGACGCGCAGGACACGACGTGGTCGCCGATCGTCGACGGCGAGGCGATGACGATCGAGATCGTGCTCGCGCCGGGCCGCTCGCCCGACCAGCTCGCGCTGCGCATCCCGCAGGTCTCGCATTTCGACCTCGCGCCGACCGCGACGCACGCGACGATGGGCGCGAAGATCGGCGAGAGCGATTACTGCGAGCGTGACATCGTGTGTCGATCGAGCCCGAGCGCCTCGTTCCTGTCGACGTCCAAGGCCGTCGCGCGCATGGTCTTCACGAAGAGCGGCAGCTCGTACCTGTGCACGGGCACGCTGCTCAACAACTCGAACTCGCCCAAGCGCTACCTGTTCTGGACCGCGAGCCACTGCATCAACACGCAGACGGTCGCCAACACGCTGCAGACCTACTGGTTCTACGAGGCGACCACGTGCAACGGTTCCACCGTGAACCCGTCGGCGACGACGCGCACGGGCGGTGCGTTCCTGCGCCATTCGAACGCGACGCGCGACACGGCACTGCTCGAGCTCAAGACCGCGCCGCCGTCGGGTTCCGTCTACGCGGGCTGGACGAGTGCGGCGATCGCCTCGACCGGCACCGCGATCGAAGGCATCCATCACCCGGCCGGCGACGTGAAGAAGTACTCGCTCGGATCGGTCACCTCGACCAGCACGAACCTGAGCGGCCTCGGTCCGTTCTACCGCGTGCAGTGGTCGCTCGGCGTCACCGAAGGCGGCTCGTCGGGCTCGGGCCTGTTCACGGTCTCGTCGGGCAACCTGCAGCTGCGCGGCGGCCTCTACGGTGGCAGCTCGTACTGCAGCGCACCGACCGCGCCCGATTACTACTCGCGCTTCTCCGACGTGTACTCGAGCATCTCGTCGTACTTCTGACCGCGTGGTGTCACCACGCGCCGTCTTCCTGGGGAGGCGGCGCGTGGGGTTTTCGTTTCGATGCAACCGGCTTGAACGGATGGACGCCTGGTGGCGACGTGTCGAACGCCTCATGTGTCGGAGACACGCTCTCGCCATGGAGCCTTGCGATGCGACGTGCTCCAGTCGCGTCGGCAACGTGACCCAGGAGACCCGGCGATGACTCGAGCCCGGACGCGCCGCAACCTCTCATGGCGTCATCCCGGCGAAAGCCGGAGGAGCTTCACAACAGCGCGCAGCGCTGGTCATCCCCTGAAGCATGGAATCGTGTGGATGCGTTGAGGGATCACGACACCTTTGCGCGTGATCGCGATGCTGATGCGTGCCACCCCTTGCGGCGCTCAAGGGGATCCCGGCTTTCGCCGGGATGACGCCTCGAGGAGTTGGATGCATCACGAGATCCGCAGCGGCGATGAACGGCCAAACGAGTCAGTCGCTCCGCTTCGGCGATACGCGTCGCCTCATCGGCGCAACCTCACACTCCCAGCGACGGCACCTGTGCCGGCCTGCCGTGAGCATCGAGCGCGATCATGACGAAGCGGCCGCGTGTGCACAGGCGGCGGTCGCCGCTGAGCACGTCCTCGGCGATGAGGTCGACGTCGACCTGCATCGAGCTGCGGCCGACCTCGACGACGCGCGCGACGAGCTCGACGAGCTGGCCCTGGCGTACCGGCACCTTGAAATCGACCTGCTCGGAACGTCCGGTCACGACGGTGCGGCGCGCATAGCGCGAGGCCGCGACGAACGCGGCCTTGTCCATCCATGCGAGCGCCTGGCCACCGAACAGCGTGCCGAGGTGGTTGGTGTGGTCCGGGAACACGATCTCGAGCAGCACCGCCTCGGTCGGCGGCAGCACGGCCGGCGCCGAGGTCGTGGAAGGCGCCTTCACGCGCGCCTTCGCGACCTTGCGCACAGCCGTCTTGCGGGCCGCCGATTCAGAACGCTTCATCGAACGCCACTTCACCCTGCACGCCGACCTGGTAGGCCGAGACGCGGCGCTCGAAGAAGTTGGTCACTTCCTGCACGTCCTGCAGGTCCATGAACGCGAACGGGTTGCGCGCGCCGTAGTGGCGCGGCATGCCGAGCTGCACGAAGCGCTGGTCGGCGCAGTACTCGAGGTACTCGCGCATCTCGCGCGCCGAGATGCCGGCGACGCCGCCCGAGAGCACGTCCTCGGCGAACTGCATCTCGCAGCCGATCGCCTCGTCGAGCATCTGCACGACCTGCTGCTGCATCTGCGCGTCGAACAGGTCGGGCTCTTCCTCGCGCACGGTGCGGATCGTCGCGAACGCGAACGCCATGTGGCAGCTCTCGTCGCGGAACACCCAGTTGGTGCCCGAGGCGAGGCCGTGCAGCAGGCCGCGCGAACGCAGGAAGTACACGTAGGCGAACGCGGCGAAGAAGAACAGGCCTTCGATGCACGCGGCGAAGCAGATCAGGTTGAGCAGGAACTCGCGGCGCTGCTCGCGCGTCTCGACGCGGTCGAGCTTCTGGATCGAGTCGATCCACTTGAAGCAGAAATCGGCCTTGGCGCGGATCGACGGGATGTTCTCGATCGCCGCGAACGCCTTGTTGCGCTCCTCGGGATCGGGCAGGTAGGTGTCGAGCAGCGTGAGATAGAACTGCACGTGCAGCGCCTCTTCGTAGAGCTGGCGTGACAGGTACATGCGCGCCTCGGGCGCGTTGATGTGCTTGTAGAGGTTGAGCACGAGGTTGTTCGACACGATCGAGTCGCCGGTCGCGAAGAACGCGATGAGGCGATGGATCAGGTGGCGATCGGCCGCCGACATCTTCGACTTGAGGTCGTTGATGTCGGGCGCGAAATCGACCTCGTCGACGGTCCACGTGTTCTTGATCGCGTTGCGGTACATCTCGAAGAACTCGGGGTAGCGCATCGGCCGGAGCGTGAGCTCGAAGCCGGGGTCGAGGAGATGCTGCTTGCGGATCGGAGGCTGGGCGGACATGGCGTTCACTCGTGGGTCGTGCGCGGCCGGGCGGTCGCTGGGGCTGGGTCGTTCCGGCGCATGCCGGAGGCGCGTTGCAACAGCGCGGGGCGCTGGTCATGCTGGAATCGGACTCCGGGCCATGCGACGCGTGATCGTGTCGCGGCCGCAGGGTCGGCGAAGTGCCTGCGGCAGGAGCCGGCGGCAGCTGCAGGGATGGATCGGCGATGAAGGAGCGTCAGCCTTGCGTGTACCTGCTGGCGAGTCGTCGGCATGGGACCTTGTACGCCGGCGTGACATCGGACCTCACGGCGCGTGTGTGGCAACACCGCCACGAAGTCGTCGAAGGTTTCACGCACCGGCATCATGTCCATCTCCTCGTGTGGTTCGAAGTCCATGACACGATGGAATCCGCGATCCTGCGCGAAAAGGCGATCAAGCAGTGGAAGCGTGCGTGGAAGATCGAGCTCATCGAACGCATGAATCCGACGTGGCGCGATCTGTACGAGGACATCCTGTGATGAGGCGATTCCGATGGAAGGAGGAACGTGTCATCGGTCCGTGGCGCCACACTCCGTCGCGACGCTTGAGGGGATTCCGGCTTTCGCCGGAATGACGGTGTTTCGAGAATCGAGTCGTCGTTTCCGCTTCGATCCACAAACGAATCTCCAACGGAAGGAGCGCACTTCGGATCTCGACGCAATCTTCCTGCCGTCATCCCGGCGAAAGCCGGGATCCCATCAAGCGCAACAACGAAGCAGCGCGATCCGGGATCCCCGATACGTCGACCGGGGAAACGCCACCTTGATCGGCCCCCACCACAGACGACGGATCGGTCAGACGACGCCACGCTCGACCCCTTTCCCGGGATCGAGCGCAACAACCCGCCCTACTGACACGCCTCGCAATACTCCGGATTCTCGAGCGAGCAGAACACCGCGCTCGTGGCTTCCTCGACCGTCGGCGCGGCGGGTGCCGGCGTCGGGGCGATGCTTGCGGTGCTGCCGACCGTGGTCTTGGCGATCTTCGTGGCCGGGCGCGAACGCAGGTAGTAGGTGGTCTTCACGCCGGCCTTCCACGCGTACATGTACATCGACGACAGGCGCCCGATGTTCGGGTTCTCCTGGAACAGGTTCAGCGAGGCGCTCTGGTCGATGTACGCGCCGCGCGCGGCGGCGTGGTCGATGAGCACCTTCTGCGGCAGTTCCCACACCGTGCGGTAGATGTCGCGCAGGCGCTGCGGGATCGCCGCGATGCCCTGGATCGAGCCTTCGGCGAGCTTGATCTCGTCGCGCACGGCGTCGGTCCACAGGCCGAGCGACTTGAGTTCCTCGACGAGGTAGCGGTTGACGACGAGGAAGTCGCCCGACAGCGTCTCGCGCTTGAAAAGGTTCGAGACCATCGGCTCGATGCACTCGTAGCAGCCCGCGATCGAGGCGATCGTCGCGGTCGGCGCGATCGCGACGAGCAGCGAGTTGCGCAGGCCGCCCGTGCGCACGCGCTCGCGCAGCTGGTTCCAGCGCTCGGCCGGGATGGTCTGGCGCGACTGCGGCCAGTAGTCGAACTGCAGCTCACCGTTGGCGGCGCGCGTCTCGGCGAAACCCGGGTGCGCGCCGAACTGGTCGGCGAGTTCGCAGCTCTGGGTCAGCGCGTGGAAGTAGATCTCCTCGGCGATCTGCGCCGACAGCGCCTGCGCCTCGACCGATTCGAACGGCATGCGCAGCTGGAAGAACACGTCCTGCAGGCCCATGACGCCGAGGCCGACCGGGCGCCACTTGCGGTTGGCCGTGGCCGCCGTGCCGATCGGGTAGAAATTGAGGTCGATGACGCGGTCGAGCTGGCGCACGGCCGTGGCGACGGTCGCGGCGAGCTTGTCGAAATCGAACGCGCCGTCGACGACGTGGCGCGCGAGGTTGATCGAGCCGAGATTGCACACGGCCGTTTCGCCCGACGAGGTGACCTCGAGGATCTCGGTGCAGAGGTTGGACAGGTGCACGACGTTGCCGGCGAGCGCGGTCTGGTTCGAGGTCGCGTTGCTGCGGTCCTTGAACGTCATCCAGCCGTTGCCGGTCTGCGCGAGCGTGCGCAGCATGCGCGAGTAGAGCTCGCGCGCCTTGATCGTCTTGACCGCGAGGCCATCGGCCTCGGCCTGGCGATAGGCGGCTTCGAACGCGCTGCCCCACAGGTCGACGAAGTGCGGCGTGACCTTCGGATCGAACAGCGACCAGTCACCGTCGGCCTCGACGCGGCGCATGAACTCGTCGGGGATCCAGTTGGCGAGGTTGAGGTTGTGCGTGCGGCGCGCCTCGTCGCCGGTGTTGTCGCGCAGCTCGAGGAACTCCTCGATGTCGGCGTGCCAGGTCTCGAGATAGACGCAGGCCGCGCCCTTGCGCTTGCCGCCCTGGTTCACGGCCGCGACCGACGCGTCGAGCGTCTTGAGCCACGGCACGAGGCCGTTCGAGTGGCCGTTGGTGCCGCGGATCAGCGAACCGCGCGAACGAACGCGCGAGTACGACAGGCCGATGCCGCCGGCGAACTTGCTGAGCTTGGCGACGTCGGCGTACTTGTCGTAGATGCTCTCGAGGGAATCCTCGGGCGAGTCGAGCAGGAAGCACGACGACAGCTGCTCGTGGGCCGTGCCCGCGTTGAACAGGGTCGGCGAGCTCGCGATGTACTCGAGCGACGACAGCAGGCGGTACAGCTCGAGCGTCTCGGCGAGCGAACCGCCGCCGAGCGCGCAGGCGATGCGCATGAAGAAGTACTGCGGCGTCTCGATGACCTTGCGCAGCTCGGGGTGGCGCAGCAGGTAACGGTCGTAGACGGTGCGCAGGCCGAAGTATTCGAAACGGCGCGTGGCGAGCGGATCGATCGCGTCGTTGAGCTTGCGCGCGTTGAGCGCGACGAACTCGCGCAGGCGCTCGTTGACGATGCCGACCTCGGCACCGCGCGCGACCGACTGCGAGAACGACTGGATTTCCTGGTTGGCCACTTCCTTGTCGACGTAGGACGACAGCAGGCGCGCGGCGAGGAAGCCGTATTCGGGCTCCTCGGCGGTCAGCGCGGCCGAGGTGCGGATCGAGAGCTCGTCGAGCTCGCGCGTGGTCGCGCCATCGTAGATGCCGCCGATCGTCTTGAGCGCGACGCGCATCGGATCGACCGCGTGCAGGCCTTCGGCGCTGCGGGTGACCGCGCGCACGATCTTGTTGAGGTCGACCGACTCGCTTGAGCCGTTGCGCTTGGTTACGCGCATCTGCGCCGGGCTGTGCGGCGGCGTGAGCGCGAAACCGCCTGCGGCGGGCGTGGCGGGGACGGGATTGCGAACCGTCGCGGGCGCGACAGCGGTGGCGGGTTTCATCGGCAATGCATCACTTGGCGTGGAATCGGAATCGATGGCGTGCGGTGCACGCGAATCGAGGGGGTGCATGGCGTTCCTCCGTGCCGGACCGAAGACCTGCTCCCGAGCGCAGGAAGGTTTCGGCACCGCGACCACGGAACGCGCCACGGGACGGCGGCCCGCACGGGGCTCCGTCCTGCGACGCGCTTCCCCGCGGAAGCGGCCACCTGCGCCGGACCCCGACTGTCCGCCTCCTCGATCTCGGATCGTGAGACGGTAGCCTCGGGTACGACGTGCCGGCAGGTCTTCGGGCTCGTGGACACGTGGCCGTCGCCGGCCACACCTCGTCCTGCGCTTCCCAGGGCATGCCCCAGTGCGTGTGCAGGACTCGTTTCCACTTACCGCTGCGGGGCAGCTCCGGAATTGCACCGGATTCCCTTTTAACCACGCTGCGCCACGCGTTCGGCGTGTCGGCGGCGTGGACCGACCGGACACAAGCTATTGTGTCCACCCCGGCACGTCAACCGGATATTTTGGGTTTTTGGGCTTGATTTTTCGGGAACGCGATCGCGTCGCCGTTTCGCGTGGCGCGTTCAGGATCGACGCGTGCGACGCGGCTTCGGCGGCTCGGGTGACTCCTCGACGGCCGCCTCGGAGGTCGGCGTCGTCGGCAAGGGCGGTGCGACGGCATCGAGCGCGTCGAGCATCGCATCGACATCGGAGCGACGCCCCATCGCGAACAGGCTGACCGCGGTGCGCGCGACCTGGCGCGTGTCGTACCACGCATAGGCGCCGACGCCGACCGCGCCGACCACGGGCAGCCAGCGCGAGATGCCGCCACCGACGAGGCGACGCGTGACGCGCATGCCGATGGCGTGGGCGACACGCTCGAACACGCGCAGCGGCACGTCCTGCGCGATGAGCCGCCCGCCGACGCGGATGACGAGATCGCGCACCGCCTGCGCGGCGGCGTGGCGGAACAGGCAGTACAGCATCTGCTCGCGCGTGAGGCGTGCGCTGACGCCGTAGACGCCGGCGATGTCGGCGACCATCTGCGCCTGGATGCGCCAGATCGCGAGCAACTCGGGCACGATCGTGAGCCAGCCCAGCGGCCCGGGCGGCAGTGCCAGCGTGCCGGCCGCGAGCGCGGCCTTCTGCGCGGCCGCCTTGGCGACCGCGCGTGCGCGCAGGCCCGGATCGGCCGCGGCGGCCTCGCCGGTCGCCGGCACCGTGCCGAGCAGATCGACCAGGTGCCGCGCGATGCGGTGGGCGACGTCCTCGTCGGCTTCGGGCTTGCCGCGCTTGGCCGGGATGTATTCGGAAGACTTCTTCATCGTCGTCGAACGTGGCGACATCGTCGCCGAGCTTCAAGATGCAAAGGTAGCTGCCCGACCCTGAAGCGCGCGCATCGCGCGACCTCAGCGCATGAGCAGGCGGGTCACGGCGTCGGCGAGGCGCCGGTACGGCGGGCGCAGCAGCGCCATCGACGACCAGCGGGCCTGGTAGAGCACGGGCATGCGCTTGGAGAACGTCAGGAAGCCTTCGTGGCCGTGGTAGTGGCCCATGCCCGACGGCCCGACACCGCCGAACGGCAGTTCGGCCTGGGCGAAGTGCAGCACGGTGTCGTTGACGGTCACGCCACCCGCGAGCGTCGAGGCCAGCACGCGGCGCGTGCGCCGTGCATCGTGGTCGAAGTGGTACAGCGCGAGCGGCCGCGGGCGCGCGTTGACGAACGCGATCGCCTCGTCGAGGTCGTCGTAGCCGATCACGGGCAGGACCGGGCCGAAGATCTCGTCCTCGAGCACGCGCAGGTGTGCGGGCGGGTCGAGCACGAGGGTCGGCGCGAACACGCGGCGCGCGGGATCGTGCGCGGCCGCATCGGGCAGCACGACGACCTCGGCGCCGGCCGCACGCGCCTCGTCGGCGAGCGCGGCGAGGCGCGCGTACTGCGCGTCGTTGACGATGCTCGTGTAGTCGGGCGACTCGCGCAGCGCCGGGTAATGACGTGCGACGTAGGCGCGCATCGCGGCGACGAACGCGTCGCGCTGCGCGCGTGGCAGCAGCACGTAGTCCGGCGCGATGCAGGTCTGGCCCGCGTTGAGCAGCTTGCCCGCGGCGATGCGCCCGGCGGCCGTCTCGACCGGATACCCCGGCGCGATGATCGTCGGCGACTTGCCGCCGAGCTCAAGCGTGACCGGGGTGAGGTTCGGCGCCGCCGCGGCCATGACCTTGCGGCCGACCGCGGTCGAGCCCGTGAAGAACAGATGATCGAACGGCAGCGACGCGAAACGCGCGGCGACATCGGCGTCGCCGAGCACCGTGGTCACGCGCTCTTCCGGGAACACCTCGGCGAGCAGTTCGGCGAGCAGCGCCGAGGTGCGCGGCGTGTGCTCGGACGGCTTGAGCATGACGTGGTTGCCGGCCGCGATCGCCGCGACCAGCGGCGCGAGCGCGAGGTTGACCGGGTAGTTCCACGGCGACAGCACGCCGACCACGCCGAGCGGCCGCACCTGCACCTCGGTACGCGCGGGTAGGAACATCCAGTCGGCGAGCGCACGGCGCGGGCGCATCCAGCGCAGCAGGTTCGCGCGCACGTGGTCGATCTCGCGCAGCACGGTCATGCCGTCGGAGAGCCGCGTCTCGTGCAGCGAGCGACGCCCGAAGTCGCCCGACATCGCCGCCGCGAGCGCGTCGAAGCGCCGTGCGAGCACCTCGCGCAGGCAGCCGAGATCGCGCAGGCGCTGCGCGGCATCGGGCACGCCGGCCTGCCAGGCCGCGCGCATGCGTGAAAGCCGTGCGGCGAGGTCGTCGATCGGGGGCGCAGGCGTGTCCATGGCCGCATCTTAACCGTCGGCGCGCCGCCTCGTGGACGTCCGAAACGAGGCGGCCCACATGCCATGGCTGGTCCTCACGTGACACGGCAAGTCGTGCCGCTGTGCCGGGGATGCCCGCGATACGGAACCTGCCCGTCCCGTTCCCGTGCGTGATCCGCACATCGCGCCACGGCTATCCGGGGAAAGAGGCTGGAAAGCGTTGCAGCGCCCGGCCTCCTGCGATGAGCGCCGGGATGCCGACTTGTTCCGCGGCAACGCGGCATCGCGCGCGTTCTTTCCCTGTATCCCTCCGGGAGAAGAGCCTGCCCCGTACGCCGATACGGGGTGGTCCGAAGGGCCGGATGAGGGTCCGGGATCGCGACGATGATCGAACGTGGTCTCGACCCCGCACCCTCTCCCCAACCCCTCTCCCGGAGGGCGAGGGGCTCAAGCGCAACGCAACGCCGGAAAGACACGTCGAGCCTGTTCGGTCGCGCGACACCAACGCCGGGAAACACCAAGCGACAGCCAAGCTGACGGCGCGACGCGGCGCGCGGATTTTCCCCGGACAGTAGTGCACATCGCGCTGCATGTGACCGCTCGGCCATGCCACCCGGCACGCTTGGTGCTAGCCTCCGCGCACGTTTTTTCCGTGAAACCTGCTGCCATGAACATCCGCTCCTACAACGGCCTCTCGCCGCGCATCGGCCTGAATGCCTACGTCGATCCCGCCGCCGTCGTCATCGGCGACGTCGAACTCGAGGAAGACGCCTCGATCTGGCCGTGCGCGGTCGTGCGCGGCGACGTGCACCGCATCCGCATCGGCGCGCGCAGCAACATCCAGGACGGCGCGGTGCTGCACGTGACCCACGACGGCCAGTACACGCTCGGCGGCTTCCCGTTGCTGGTCGGTGCCGACGTGACGGTCGGCCACGGTGCGATCCTGCACGCGTGCACGGTGCAGGAGGCCTGCCTGATCGGCATGAACGCGACCGTGCTCGACGGCGTGCTCGTCAAGAAGCACAGCATGATCGGCGCTGGCGCGCTGGTCGGCCCCGGCAAGGTCGTCGGCGAGCGCGAGCTGTGGCTCGGCAACCCCGCGCGCCGCGTGCGCGAACTGAGCGACCAGGAAGTCGAGAAGCTCTATTACTCCGCGCACCACTACATCAAGATCAAGAACGGCTACCTCAAGGGCGGCGTCGCCTGATGCGCAAGGATTCGGCGACCGCGAAGCTGGGCCTGCCGCCGCTCGTCTCGCCGTACGCCTCGCTGGTCTTCAGCGTCCTGGCGTGGATCGTGTTCTCGAAGGTGTACGGCGGCGTCGATCCGGCCATGCTGCCGGGTCCGACGCGCGGCTTCCTCGCGATCCAGCCGTGGTGGTTCGTGCTGTCGCTGGCCTGCGTCGCCGCCAAGGTCGCGGTCGAGCATGTCGAGGCCGCCAAGCCGTGGGAAGGCGCGGCGCGCATCGGCGAAGGCGTGCTCGCGGTCGCCTCGGTCGTCTGCATCGGATGGGGCATCGTCGCGATGTTCGTGCTCGCGTTGCCGGCGATGCCGTGAGCACGCGACGCTTCACGCGAAGGCTCGCGAGGGTCGGTGGCGGCATCGGTGTGCCGCCGAGCCGCGGCACGCGCGGTGTCGTCCCGGCTGACACGAGCGCGGCCGCGCGTGCTGCCGCCACGCGCGGCCGGCGCGCCTGCTCCATAACGCCATGACCGGCACGGTATTCGACGACCTGCGTATCGACACGCAGGGAGGCACGGTGTCCGCGCGACGCTGGCGTGCCGAGGCCTCCGTCCGCGCGCCGATCGTGCTGCTGCACGATTCGCTCGGCAGCATCGAACTCTGGCGCGACTGGCCGGAGCGCCTCGTACGTGCGACCGGGCGTGACGTCGTCGCCTACGACCGCCTCGGCTTCGGCCGCTCCGACGCGCATCCCGGCACGCTCGACGACCGCTTCATCCACGACGAGTCACGCGGCGCGTTCGCGCACGTGCTCGAGGCCTTCGCGATCGGGCGCTTCGTCGCGTTCGGCCACAGCGTCGGCGGCGGCATGGCGATCGGCTGCGCGGCCGCGTTCGGCGAACGTTGCGAGGCCCTCGTCACGCTGGCCGCGCAGGCCTTCGTCGAGGAGCGCACGCTGGCCGGCGTCGCCACCGCCAAGCGCGCCTTCGCGCAACCCGGCCAGCTCGAACGCCTCGCGCGCTACCACGGCGACAAGGCGCGCTGGGTACTCGATGCCTGGCTCGAGACCTGGCTCGCGCCGGGTTTCGCATCCTGGACGCTCGACGACATCCTCGGTGACGTACGCTGCCCGACCCTCGTCGTGCACGGCGACCTCGACGAGTACGGCTCCATCGCGCATGCCGAACGCATCGCCCGGGGCGTCGACGCACCCGCGCAACTCGAGATCATGGAGGGCTGCGGACATGTACCGCATCGTGAGCACGGGGACGAGGTGCTCGCGACGATGACGGTCTGGCTCGGCCTGCCGTCGCCCGACGGGCACGTCCGGACCCGACGACCGGGGCGAACCTGCTGACGAGGAGCCCGGCGCGGCGTTCATGGAGCCCGCACGTCTCCGGCACGGCAGGACGACCGGTCCGCAGGCGATTGGCGAATCGCCTCGAGCCTCCGGCCGCTCGAAGGCATGTCTGGCGACCGCCACATCGACAGCACATGGACATGCGAGCGAAGAGACACAAGCCTCCGCCTAGATCGGATCGAACCCGTCCAGCAGGATCCGGTCACCTGTCCCATACACGTAACCGGCACCCCGATGACCGTCGCGAGGCGATCCGACCATGAGCGTCGTGCCCTCACCGGCCACTGCCGTGCCGAAACCGTCGGCGCCCGGGGCGGAGGGACCAGGCGTGAATGAACCGGCGTACACCGACACAAGCGACCAGGAACCCGCCGACGCGTCATGTCGATAGACATAAGTCCTGCCGGCAAGTCCCGCCTGCCCAGGTGCGCCCACGGCCACGACGTCGTCGGCCACCAGCGCGACCGAGGTACCGAATCCGTGCGCGTTGGCTGTGTGACCCGGCGGCGCATGCAGTGATGCATCCAACGCCCAAGTCGAGCCCGTGAACGAATAGAGATCGACACGGCCCGTTCCTGCCGAGCCGGCGCTTGCGTCAGGTGATCCGAGGGCCAACCTCTCGCCGCGCACGGTGACGGCGCTGCCGAGCCGACGCTCGGCGCTCGGCTGCGAGCCAACCAGCTTCGTCTCCTGTGACCAGGTGGAGCCTGATCGCCGGAACACGTAGGCCGCTCCTGCACGCTCCTCGATGCCGACGCGTGCGAATGGCGCGCCCACGAGCAGCACGTCGTCGGACATCGATGCGGCGTGCCCGAATCCGTCCCACGGCGTGGCGTCGGAAGCCTGCAACGTCGCATGTTCGATCCAGTCCGATGCCTGGCGGTCGAACAGGACGACGCGACCTGCCTCGGTCGAACTGCCGTGCGAGTTGCCAACTGCGAGCCAACCCTGTTGCGCTGCGATCGACCTTCCGAATTCGATCATGCCGCTCGACGTCGACGACGCAAGGCGTGCAGTCCTCGACCACGCATCGCCGTGCCTCTCGTAGATGTAGACCGATCCACCGAGTTCGTCACGCACGGAACCGACGAAAGCGATACCGTCGATGACCGCGGTGGAGACCCCGAACATCCCGTTTGCGGAAGCGTCGGGAACGAGGCGATTGAGCTCCACCCATCCCCCCGCACCGCGCTCGAAGAGATAAGCGGCACCCTTGTTGCGCATCGGCAGCGGCGATGTCGGCGCCCCCAGGAGCGCGACGTCGCCGCTCAATGCGGCAGAATTGCCGAAGCTCTCCATGGCGTGGGCGTTCCCGAGCGACAACGTCTGGCCGAGCGACCATGTGCCCCCCACGTTCTGCATGACGCTTGCGGATCCGGACTGCCCTGCATCGGTCACTCCACCCACCGCACCGACAACGGCACGATCACCTTCGAGAGCGACGGCAGAACCGAACCGCTGGGCGCCGTCGGGCACGAGCGGGCCGGTGAGGCGAGCGCTTCGCGACCACGTCGTGCCCGAGCGCTCGTACACATGCACCGAGCCTGCGAGCGGTGCTCCCGGGATCGAATCCTCCGGGCTTCCGATGACGGCACGGTCACCATCCAATGCGACCTTGCCCGAGTACGGTGCCGACGACACGACGTCGACGAAACCCTGCGAAGTCCAGCTCGCCTGTTCACGGATCCACATTTCATGTCCGAGGAACCCGGCATCGGTGACGAAGGTGCTGCCGGAGAGGGCGACTTCGCGTTGCCAGCTGATCGGATAACTGCCACGCGCGAGCTTCATTTCGCGCGTCCATGTGGAACCTGATCGCGAGAAGACATAGGCGTGGAAATCGAGTGCAGCTCCCGCGGCAACATACGTCGCCATGGCGAGCCGGTCTCCATCCAGGGCGATGGTCTGCTGGGGGGACTCGCCCGCATCGATGGCATGGTCGGCAAGCTCAGCCTGCAGGCTCCACCCGTTCCCCGAGCGGACGAAGACGACTCCCCCGTGCATGGCCAGTGTGCTACCCGAAAGGGCAATGCGCGGCATGCCGGAATCGATGCCCTGCCGGGTGAAGCGATCGACCCGCATCCATGACGATCCGGTCCGCTCGAATGTGTGCAGCGTGGTACTCGCGCCACCCGCAGCGGCGACGACCAAAAGGTCACCCTCAAGGGCCAGCGATGCCCCGAAGCGGCCGTTGACGGCGGCATTGTCGGCTTCGAGGACCGACTCGAGCTGCCAGGCACCGCCTACGTGGCGATGGATGGCCACGAGGCCAGCATCCTGGATGCCGTCGAAGTCCGCCAACGGTGCACCGACCGCGATCGTGTCGCCCGAAAGCGCCACCGCCGCGCCCTGCTCGTCTCCTGGCGATCCCCAACCCGCGGGGGTGGATGCGAGCCGGACTCCAGACGACGCGTGTGCCTCGATCGAACTGACGAGCAGAGTGACTGTCGCGATGCATCCCACGACCACCGACATCACGGGCGAGTATTCCCTGTGGCCTTCCATCGGCGTCCTCCATGTTCCCGGACGTCGACGTTAAACCCGGCCGATCACCCGATCAACAGGCACGGCGGACCGAGGCTCCGTCAGCGCTTCCAGCTTACCGAGCCACATCAAGGCCTCACCTCGACTGGAGCCGCACATCGCCGGCTCCGGCCGCAGCGACGCGCACACCGCGGGGCGTGCGGGGTCCCCGAAGATGCGGCAGCGTTCGTCGTCGAGCTGTACGCAGCGCACGCCGGCGGGCTTCCCATGCGGCATGCCCGGGATCGGGCTCGTGATCGCCGGCGCGATGCAGCACGCGCCGCAGCCGCTGCGGCATGGCATGCGGGTCAGTCCTCGGCATCGCCGGGCAGGTGCGCGCGCCGTCCGGCGTATACGGTGTCGGTCTCGGGGCGCCGGCCGTGCCAGAGCTCGAACGCGTCGGCGGCCTGTTCGACGAGCATGCCGAGGCCGTCGAGCGCGAGCGCAGCGCCGGCGGCGGCATGCGACCGGCTGCGCGGCCGCGTTCGGCGAGCGCTGCGAGGCCCTCGTCTCGCTGGCCGCGCAGGCCTTCGTCGAGGACCGGACGCTGGCCGGCGTCGCCACCGCCAAGCGCGCCTTCGCACAGCCCGGCCAGCTCGAACGCCTCGCGCGCTACCACGGCGACAAGGCGCGCTGGGTACTCGATGCCTGGCTCGAGACCTGGCTCGCGCCGGGTTTCGCATCCTGGACGCTCGACGACATCCTCGGTGACGTACGCTGCCCGACCCTCGTCGTGCACGGCGACCTCGACGAGTACGGCTCCATCGCGCATGCCGAACGCATCGCCCGGGGCGTCAGCGGAACGGCCCGACTCGAGATCCTCTCGGGCGTCGGACATGTCCCTCACCGCGAGCGTGGCGACGAGGTGCTGGCCCTGGTCACGGTGGCGCTCGCCCCTCGCGTATAGAAGCAGCGAACGCGTCCGACGTGGCCCGATCCGTCAGGGCGAGGATTCGAAGTCGCCGACGAACACGAGATCCGCAAGCGCCTGGACATCGACGTGGTCGAAGTACGCGTCGCCCGGTATCCCGAACGAGCCGATGTTGGTCACGAGGCCGACTTTCACGGCGCGTGTACCGTTCGGCAGCGCGACACGGCGATCGATCGGCGTCCAGATTTCGTCGCCCGCTATGGCCACGATGTGGGACGCGGATGTTTCGGTCTGGCACGTCGTATCGGCGTACGTGTACACACTGCTGCCCGAGCGCCCGTTCATGGCCTTGCGCCAGAACGAAAAATCGATCGCGACCGCGTCGGTCACGATGCACGCCGAAACCACCGAGGCGCAGCAGGTGGAGATGTTCTGCAGGTGCAGCGAGGGTTTTACGGGAAAGCCCTGGATGTCGTCGATCGCCACGATCGACCCGTCTGTCGGCGTCCAGTCGGCGATGCCCTGATCGAACTCCGGGTTCGGCACGAGGTTGGCCGCATGGGCCGAACAGGCCATGCATGCAGCAATAGCGATCGAGCACCACGAGATGACACGATCCATGACGGCCTCCTGCAGAATCCTTCCCGGATCGGGCCGACCTTACTCCTGACCCTGCCCGGCCGAAAGCACGGGACATCCGCAGGGTGAACCCGCGCAGGAATCGATCCTCAGGCCAGACTCGCGGCGCGACGCGGGCCGGGTGACGTCTGTTCCTCGAGCACGGCGAGCCAGGCCATCGCATGCCGTCGATCGGCACCGCACATCGCCGGCTCCGGCCGCAGCGACGCGCACACCGCGGGGCGTGCGGGGTCCCCGAAGATGCGGCAGCGTTCGTCGTCGAGCTGTACGCAGCGCACGCCGGCGGGCTTCCCATGCGGCATGCCCGGGATCGGGCTCGTGATCGCCGGCGCGATGCAGCACGCGCCGCAGCCGCTGCGGCATGGCATGCGGGTCAGTCCTCGGCATCGCCGGGCAGGTGCGCGCGCCGTCCGGCGTATACGGTGTCGGTCTCGGGGCGCCGGCCGTGCCAGAGCTCGAACGCGTCGGCGGCCTGTTCGACGAGCATGCCGAGGCCGTCGAGCGCGAACGCAGCGCCGGCACTGCGCGCCCAGGCGCGGAACGGGATCGCCGCGAGTGCGTACGACAGGTCGTAGCAGACCGCGCGCGGCGCGATGAGCGTGCCCGGCAACGCGGGCGCGTGCGGATCGTGATGGCCCGCCGAAGTCGCGTTGAGGATCAGGTCGAACGCGCCTGCCGATCCGAGGTCGTTCCACGCACGCGTGTGCACGCGACCGGGCTGGCCGATCGCGTCGGCGAGCGCATCGGCGCGCTCGGACGTGCGGTTGGCGATCGTCAGTTCACCGATGCCGGCATCGACGAGCGCGAACGCGGCCGCGCGTGCGGCACCGCCGGCGCCGAGCAGCAGCGTGCGGCGCGCGCGTACGTCGAGACCGTGGCGGCTCGTGAGATCGCGCACGAGGCCGCTGCCGTCGGTGCTGTCGCCGCGCCAGCCGAGGCCGTCGCGCACGAGCGTGTTGACGCTGTCGGCGCGGCGCGCGCGTTCGCTGACGGTCAGGCACAGCCGCGCGGCATGCTGCTTGAGCGGCAGCGTGACGTTGGCACCGCGGCCGCCTTCCTCGCCGAACCGGGCGAGCTGGGCGACGAAGGTCTCGGCCGGCGCCTCGATCGCGCGGTAGTCGAGCGCGATGCCGAGCTGGCGCCCGAACGCGGCGTGGATGCGCGGCGACAGCGAGTGTGCGATCGGCTGGCCGAACACGGCGAAGCGCGCCGGCAGGGCGGATGCGAAGGTCGGATCATCCACGGCGACATCGGCGAGGTGCATGGAAGCTCCAATCGGATGCGGCACGCGCCGCGGCGACGTCATCTTAATCCCGCGGCGGTGGCGGGAACCGGGGCGAATCCGAACGGTGGTTGCGGGAGCGCCCGGTTCCGTCCACGCGTCTGGATGGGTACGACCGATGCCGTCATGCGTGACGCTGACGACATTCACGGCGGAATCGCCTGCGGCGGTTCCGCCCTTCCCTTCCGCTCTACCGCTGAGCAGATCCCCGGCGACCTCAGCCGCGCAGCCAGCGCGCGGCGTCGAGGGCGAAATAGGTCAGGATCGCGTCGGCGCCGGCGCGCTTCATCGCGACCAGCGACTCGAGCACGACGGCGCGCTCGTCGAGCCAGCCGTTCTGCGCGGCGGCCTTGAGCATCGCGTACTCGCCGCTGACCTGGTAGACGAACGTCGGCGCGCCGAAGCGTTCCTTCACGCGGCGCACGACGTCGAGGTAGGGCAGGCCCGGCTTGACCATGACCATGTCGGCGCCTTCGCGCAGGTCGAGCTCGACCTCGCGCAGCGCCTCGTCGCTGTTGGCGACGTCCATCTGGTAGGTGTGCTTGTCGGCCTTGCCGAGGCTGCCGGCCGAGCCGACCGCGTCGCGGAACGGGCCGTAGAACGCCGAGGCGTACTTGGCCGAGTAGGCGAGGATGCGCGTGTGTACGTGACCGGCCGCCTCGAGCGCGGCACGGATCGCGCCGATACGGCCGTCCATCATGTCCGACGGCGCGACGATGTCGAAACCGGCCTCGGCCTGCGCGACCGCCATCTTCACGAGCGCCTCGATGGTGGGGTCGTTGACGACGTAGCCGTGCTCGTCGATGAGGCCGTCCTGGCCGTGCGTGGTGTACGGATCCAGCGCGACATCGCCGATCAGGCCGAGCTGCGGGTGGCGCGCCTTGAGCGCGCGCGCGGCGCGCTGGAACAGCGCGTCGGGGTTCCACGCCTCGCGCGCGTTCTCGCTCTTGACCTCGGGACCCGGCGCGGGGAACAGCGCGAGCGCGGGAATGCCGAGTTCGACGCACTGGTCGGCGAGGCCGAGCAGCTGGTCGATCGAGACGCGCTCGACACCCGGCATCGACGCGACCGGCTCGCGGCGGCCTTCGCCGTCGATGACGAACGCGACCATGATCAGATCGGACGCGGTCAGCACGTTCTCGCGCATGAGCGCGCGCGAGAACGCGTCGCGGCGCATGCGACGCATGCGGATGTTCGGATAGGCCATGGCGAACTCGGCGGCGGCGGAAAGCCCGCGATTGTACGCCCGCGCCCCGGGGCAGCCTGCGAATGCGTCGTTTTGCCGGGAGATGGCCTGGCGGCTCGAACTGCGGTGTGCCGGCGTGTGCGGTGATGCGGACGGCTCACGCGATGCCTCTTCCGGCACGGCAACGTCGACGAGGGCGATGAGGCACGAGCTTCGCCGAACGCCGCCTGGAGCCCTCGCGCGGTCACGTCACATGCGCTCAAGGGGATCCCGGCTTTCGCCGGGATGACCATAGGTAGGGTGATCGGATCGCCGAGAGAGCGTCATGAAGAAGCAACCCGGGGGTCGCCCGCAGCTGTGCCGCAAGCGATGCATCATCGAGGGGGTGCGGCACGCCCGCTGTACGGTCATCCCGGCGAAAGTCGGGGGAGCTTCACAACAACGCGCAGCGCTGGTCATCCCCTCGAGCGCTGAATCGAAGGACGACCGTCGGGACCGACACACACGGCCCGACAAAACCCGCCGTCCGTCGCAACGCAGGCTTTCTTGTCTTGCAAAGCACACGCGCGGCTGGTTTCATGAACCGACGTCCGTCAGGGGATGCCGCGCGATCCGTCGTCGGCATGGACGCGTTGCGACCAAGGGGCGCGCACGGGGTTGCGCGGGTATCGGATCGACGTTGCCGAGGTTGTCCTTGAGCGGAATCCTGCTCGTGGAGCGTTCCACCACGCTCAACCACCTGCTGCGGCGCACGCTCGCGGCGGCGGCGCTGCCCGTGCGTACGGGCATCGACAACTACCTCGACGCCTACGAACACCTTCGTCGCTCGGCCGATCCGGGCCGTCAGCTCGAACCCTACGCCGTCGCCGTGATCGGCGCGCCGGCGCGCCAGACGCGCGAGTTCAGTGCGCTGCTGCAGTACACGCGCGAAGCGCCCGACGCGCCGGCAACCCTGCTGCTCGCTCACGAGGAAACGTCCGAGCTGCGTGCCTGGGCGCAGGGCAACCTGCGCGGTCGCCTGCTGCTGTGGTCGCAGTTCTCACGCATCCCGGCGATGGTCGGCGAGCTCGCCCCCGACGAGGCCGAATCCGAAGAGGGCGTGCTCGACGAGGCCGAGCGGATCCGCGTGCTGTTCGTCGACGATTCCCAGAGCGTGCGCGTGGCGTATTCGCAGCTGCTCGAGCGCAACGGTTTCGCGGTCGACTCGGCCGGCTCGATCGAGGAGGCCGACCGCCTCGCCGCGCACGGCGCCTACGACCTCGTCGTGGTCGATTATTTCCTGCCCGACGGCAGCGGCGACGAGCTGTGCCGGCGCCTCGCCGCGCGCACCGATCCGCCCGTGCTCGCCGTGATCACGGGCAGCTACCGCGAGGACATCATCAAGCGCTGCCTGCTGGCCGGCGCGAGCGAGTGCATGTTCAAGAACGAGGCGCGCGAGCTGTTCCTGGCCCGCGTGCGCACGCTCGCCAAGAACATCGAGATGCGCAAGTCGGCCGAGGCCGACCGCCAGCAGCTCGACGGCATCCTCGGCAGTGTCGGCGACGGCGTGCTCGGCGTCGACACCGATGGCCGCATCAGCTTCGTCAACCCGACCGGCCTGCGCCTGCTCGGCTACGGCGACGACGCCGACCTCGTCGGCCTGCTCGCGCAGGCGGCGATCCACCCGAACGAGGCCGCGCGCACCTCGCCGCTGACGCGGGCCTACGCCGAAGGCGCGACGCTGCACCATGTCGAGACGATGTTCCGGCGCCGCGACGGCAGCGGCATGCCGATCGAATGCACGGTGCTTCCGCTCGCCGCGCAACGCCGCACGCACGGCGCGATCGTCGTGTTCCGCGACATCGCCGAGCGACGCACGGCCGAGCGCCTGCGCTGGGAGCTCGCCCACGACCCGCTGACCGGCCTGCCGAACGCACGCCACCTGCGCCAGCGCCTGATCCACGAGATCGCGCGGCTGCGCGACCGTGGCGGCTACTCGGCCCTGCTGTGGATCGAGGTCGAGCGCGCCAGCGAGAACGATGCACCGCGCGGCGACGAGGTGCTGCGCGCCGCCGCGCTCGCCTTGAACCGTCGCCTGCGCGAAGGCGACGTGCTCGCGCGCGGCGACGGTGATGCCTTCCTGCTGCTGCTGTGCGGCGTGCAGGTCGACAACGTCGACGTGCTCGCCGAGAGCTTCCGCAAGCTGCTCGATGCGCGCACCTACCAGATCGGCGACCAGCAGTACGCGATCCGCTCGACCGTCGGCGCCGAGTTGCTGAGCCAGCGTTCGGTCACCGCCGACGATGCGCTCGAGCGCGCACGCGACGCGTGCTCGGCACCACGCCCCGATGTCGACCTTCCCGGTGCGGCCGCCGCGCGCGGCGCACAGGCGCCGAGCGAGCGCCTTCGCGTGGCCCTCGAGCAGGCACGCTTCGTGATCCTCGTGCAGCCGCTCGTGCCGCTCGCGGCATGGCCTCGCCTGCCGCTCGCGCTGCCCTCGCAGGCCGGCTGGGAGACGGTCAACGGTGCCCACGACGCGCTGTTCGCAGTCCAGCTGCGCATGGTCGGGCGCAACGGCCAGCTGATCCTGCCACGCGCGTTCGTGCCGCTGGCCGAGCGCGTCGACATGATCCAGCGCATCGACCTTTGGGTCGTGCGCGGCCTGCTCGCCCATCTCGCCGACCCGCGCAATGCGGGCGCGCAGGTCGGCCTGATCGCGCGCCTGTCGGCCGCAACCGTGGCCGATCCCGAATCGCTCGCACAGATCGAGGACGCGATCGTCGCCTCGGGTGTTCCGGCGGCGCGACTCGTGCTGCAGATCAGCGACAGTCCCGAGCTCGCCAACCTTCCCGCCGCGCGTCGGTTCATCGCGCGCCTGCGTGCGATCGGCTGCCGCTTCGTGCTCAACGGCTCGAGCTCGGCGCCGGGCTCGGCGGCCTTCCTGCGCACGCAACGCCTGCCCTGCGATTTCGTGCGCCTCGACCGCCGCCTCGTGCGGCGTGCCGCGGTCGACGAGCGCGAGCGCAAGCTCGTCGCCTCGATCACCCATCTCGCGCAGTCGATGGAGATGCGCGTCATCGCGGGCGCGATCGACGACGACGACGGCCTGTTCACGGTGCGCGAGGCCGGCGTCGACTACGTGCAGGGCACGCGGCTCGGCGAGCCGCGCCTGCTCAAGCGCGTCGAGTTCGCGACCCTGTTCGCGGAGGCGCCGGCCCCGGTGCACGACGCGGCCCTGCCGTGAGGCCGGTGCGCCGCTGACGCGCTTCGCGCCGTCCCCCACGCGTTTCACGAGCTTCAACCCGAGTTTCCCCGCGGTCTGCATGGCCGCGCCCGTACCTGTTCGCTCCCGAGGATTGCCACCCGTGTCGAAGCTTTCCGCGTTCCGCCCGCTCGTGTTCGCCCTCGTCGCCCTCGCCTCGCTGCCAGCCGCGGCGGCCAAGGACGATTCCGAGGTGATCTTCGTCAACCAGTCGAACTGGGCGATCCACGAGCTCTACTTCTCGCCGACCGACGAAGCCGACTGGGGTCCCGACCAGCTCGGCCGCCGCACGATCGAGACCGGCGGCCGCTTCACGCTGACCGGCGTGGAGTGCGGGACCTGGGACGTGCGCGTGGTCGACGAGGACGGCGACGTCTGCATCATCCGCAGCGTCGCGCTGTGCGGCGACACCGACCGCTGGGTCATCAAGGACCGCGACCTGCTGGCCTGCCAGAACACCACCGAGGAGGAATGACCGGCGCGGCGCGTGCGCGCAGGCGCAGTCCGCCGTGCAGCGTGCTGCTACCGTGCGCGCCTCCGTCCGCCGGTTCACCGCCATGCTGCGCGCCACGCCCGCCCTGCTCCTCCTCGCCCTCGCAGCCCACGCGCCTGCAGCGCTGTCCGCAGGCGCCTGTCCGATCCCGGGCGACAGCGTGTTCGGCGACGCGTTCGATCGATCGAGCGGGCGCAGCGTCTACGTGGCGACGACCGGCTCGAACACGGCCGACGGCAGCTGGGGCACGCCGTGGCGCACGATCCAGTACGCGGTCGACCATGCCGCGGCCGGTGATGCGATCTGCGTGCGTGGCGGCGTCTACAACGAGATCGTCACGCTGACACGCAGCGGTTCGGCGACGGCCGGCAGCCTCGTGCTGCAGCGCCAGCCCGGCGAGAGCGTGCGCATCGACGGCACCGGCCTCGCCGTGCCGAACGGCCAGTGGGGCCTCGTCACGCTCGTCGACGTGAGCCATGTCGCCGTGCGCGGCTTCGAGATCGCGAACTTCACGACGACCTCGTCCGCGCGCGTGCCGATAGGCGTCTACGTGACCGGCGCGGGCACCTCGCTCGCGATCGCCGGCAACCGCATCCACCACATCCGCAACACGGCCACGGGCTGTGCGGCGAACGCGTTCGGCCTCAAGGTCGACGGCACGCGCGGCGACGCCTCGATCAACCAGCTCGTCATCACCGGCAACGAGCTGCACGACCTCGTGCTCGGCTGCAGCGAGTCGCTGTCGCTCGACGGCAACGTCGAGCACTGGCGCATCACCGGCAACATCGTGCGCGACACCAACAACATCGCGATCGGCGCGATCGGCTTCGAGAACATCGCACCGCTGCCCGCGGTCGACCAGGCGCGCGACGGCCTCATCGACGGCAACACGGTCTACAACGTGAGCTCGTTCGGCAACTCCGCCTACGGCAACATCTATGCGGCCGGCGGCATCTACGTCGACGGCGGCACGCGCATCACGATCGAGCGCAACCTGATCCACCACGTCGATATCGGCATCGAGGTCGCCAGCGAGCACTCGGGCCGCACGAGCAGCGACGTGATCGTGCGCAACAACCTCGTGCACTCGGGTCATTCGGCCGGCATCTCGATCGGCGGCTACGACGCGAGCGTGGGCGGCAGCACACGCGTCACCATCGTCAACAACACGCTGTACCGCAACGACAGCGCGTCGACCGGCAGCGGCGAGTTCCAGATCCAGTACCACGCGACCTCGAACACGTTCGCGAACAACCTCGTGTTCGCCGGGCCGCAAGGCCTGCTCGTCAACGCATTCACGGGTGACACGGCGGCACCGGCCGGACTCGACCACAACCTCTACTTCGGCAGCGGCTCGGCGCGCGAATGGGTCTGGCGCGGTACCTCGTACGCGAGTCTCGCCGCGTGGCGTACGGGTTCGGGCCAGGACGCGCACGGCCTCGCCGCGAATCCGCTTTTCGTCGACACCGTCGCGCCCGACCTGCGCGTCGCCGCCGGCTCTCCGGCGATCGATGCGGGCACGAATCCCGGAGCAGCCACCGTCGGTGCGGTCGACTTCGCGGGCTCGGCACGCGTGCAGGGTGCGGCGATCGACATCGGCGCCTACGAGCGCTGACCCCTCCGGCACAGCGTTCTCACACCGCGACGGGCACCTGCTCGAGCAGGCTGTCACGCTGGCCGCCGATCACGCGCAGCGCGTAGTGGTAGCCGGCCTCGACCGTGCGCTCGTAGGCGTGCCAGTCGAGCAGCGCGGTCTCGCGCACGGGCGGCGCGAGCAGCAGGCTGGCGAGCTGGCGGCGCTGCACGCTCGCGAGTTCGGCGTTGACCATGCCCGAGCGTACGAGGATGTCGACGATGCCGGGGCGCCTGCCCGTGCCGCGCTCGAGCCACAGGCGCCACCACGACGGCGTCGCGTGTTCCTCGGCGGTCGCGTGCAGCGCATCGCCGGCGCCGATGTCGACCGCGGCGATCGCGCCGGGCTGGCGCGCGTGCATGATGTCGGTCGGCAGGTTGTTCATGACGGCGCCGTCGACATGCACCTGGCCGCGATGGCAGACCGGCGGCAGCACGCCCGGGATCGCGCAGCTCGCGCGCAGCCACAGCCACAGAGGGCCGTCGACGTGCGTGGCGAGCTGGCCGTCACTGAGGTTCGACGAGCAGCAGAAGTACGGCAGCGCGAGGTCGGTGATGTCGCGCGCACCGAACTGCTCGCGCAGCAAGCGCGCGACGCGGCGCCCGCGGGTCAGCGCGACGAGCGGCAGCGTGTAGTCCGACAACGGCCGCGTGCCGACGAAGCTGCGCCGGTAGTGCTCGAGCATCTCCTCGTCGGACCAGTCGCAGGCGACGCCGGCGCCGATGATCGCACCAATGCTGGTACCGCCGACCGCGTCGATCTCGAGACCGGCCTCGCGCATCGCGCGCACGACGCCGATCTGCGCGAAGCCGCGCGCGCCGCCACCCGACAGCACCAGCGACAGGCTGCGTCCGGTCAGCAGCCGCGCGATGCGGCGCACGTCGCGCGGCGTGCGCACGTGGTGGTGCGCGATGCCGGGCGTCAGTGCAAGCCAGCGCCGTGCGGCGCCGGCCACGAGCTCGCCGTCGTGCAGCAGCACGAGATGACGCGGGCGCGACAGCGCGCGCGCGGCGTCGGTGCACAGGTTCTGCGACCAGGCCCGCGCCTCGCCGCGTGCATCGGCGAGCAGCAGCAGGCAGTCGGCCTGACGCACGCACAGCGCAGTCCAGTCCTCGCCGGCATCGGCGAGGTAGACGACGAAGCGCACGCGTGATTCGAGTTCGTTGAACCAGCCGCTGAGTTGACCGGTTCCACCGGCCGCGTCGATGACGACGGTCTCGCCGAATGCGCCGAGCGCCGTGGCGAGCGTTTCGGCGAAACCCCGCGCATCGACACCGCGGTCGTGCGGCAGCACCGCGAACGTGCGCGGCGTCGAACCTTCCGGCGGCGTGTCGCGCGTGGCCATGCGACGCAGCGCGCAGCGCGCGGTCTCGAGCATGGCCTGCGGATGCAGGGCGACGAGCTTCTCGAAGTCGGCGCGGGAGAGGCGGTACAGCTCCGAGTCGCGCAGCGCGCGCACGCTCGCGCTGCGCGGCAGGTCGACGATGAGGCCGACCTCGCCGACGGTCTCTCCGGCCGCGACCGTGCCGGCGAGCCGTTCGACGCCGGATGCATCGAGGCGGAACGCACCGACGCTGCCGCTGCGCAGCACGTACAGCGCGTCGCTCGGGTCGCCGCGCTCGAACAGCGTCGCACCGCCCGGCAGCGCGAACCATTGCAGCTCGCCTTCGAGCCGTGCGAGCACCGCGTCGTCGAGGTGCCTGAACAGCGGCAGCGCGCGCAGGATCTCGCGGGTGGCGATGGCGTCCACGCAGCTCCTCGGGACAGGACGGTGGCGCCCCGCCTGCGGCAGCGGGTGCCGTGGGCCGTGGGCGCACTCGGCTTGATTTTGCGCCGTCCGCGCGCCAAGTTCACGGTCTTTCCCACGACCGCCGCCGCCATGACCAACCCGCTGCTCGATACCACCGGCCTGCCCCGCTTCTCCGCGATCCGCCCCGAGCACGTCGAGCCGGCGATCGAGGCGATCCTGGCCGACTACCAGGCCGGCATCGATGCGATGCTGGCCTCGGACGCGCCGCGCACCTATGCGAACGTCGTCGAGGTCGCCGAGCGCCTCGACGAGCGCCTGTCGCAGGCCTGGTCGCCGGTCGGCCACCTGCACGGCGTCATGGACTCCGACGCGCTGCGCAAGGCCTACTCGGCCGCGCAGGACCGCATCGTCGAGTTCAACACCGCGCTCGGTCAGAACCGCGAGCTCTACGCTGCGGTCAAGGCGGTCGCCGACGGTGCCGGCTTCGCGGCGCTGCCGCGCGCGGCGCGCACGGTGGTCGAGCACGAGCTGCGCGATTTCGAGCTCTCGGGTGTCGCGCTCGAGGAACCCGCGCGCTCGCGCTACCGCGAGATCTCGAGCGAGCTCGCGCGCCTGTCGACCGAGTTCGAGGAGGCCGTCCTCGACGCGACCGACGCCTGGTCCGAGCACATCACCGATGAAGCCGCACTCGCCGGCATCCCGGAGTCGGGCCTCGCCGTGCTGCGTGCCTACGCGCAGGAGAAACAGCTCGACGGCTGGCTCGTCACGCTCAAGCAGCCGAGCGTGCAGGCCGTGCTGACCTACGCCGATGACCGCGAGCTGCGTGCACGGCTGTACCGCGCCTACGGCACGCGCGCATCCGACACGGCCGAGGACCCCTCGCACGACAACACCGCGCGCATCGAGGCGATCATGGCGCTGCGCCACGAGTCTGCGCAGCTGATCGGTTTCGCCGATGCGGCGGCCGAGTCGCTGGCGACCAAGATGGCGCCGACGCCGGACAAGGTCATCGCGTTCCTGCGCGATTTCGTCGCCAAGGCACGGCCGATGGCCGAGCGCGACCTCGCCGAGCTGCGCGCGTTCGCACGCGACACGCTCGGCATCGCCGACCTGCAGCCGTGGGACGTGGCCTATGCCTCGGAGAAGCTGCGCGAAAAGACCTACGCGCTCAACGAGGAGGAGCTCAAGCCGTACTTCCCGGTCGACGCGGTCATGGACGGCCTGTTCGCCGTGGTCGAGCGCGTGCTCGGCGTGCGCTTCCGCGCGCGCACCGACGTCGACCTCTGGCATGCCGACGCGCGCTACTACGATGTCGTCGACGCGCAGGACGTGGTCATCGCCGGCGCCTACGTGGACCTCTACGCGCGCACCGGCAAGCGCGGCGGTGCGTGGATGGACGTGTGCCGCACGCGCTACCGCACACCCGATGGCCTGCAGCTGCCGGTCGCCTACCTGACCTGCAACTTCGCGCCGCCGACCGCGACCACGCCTTCGCTGCTGACCCACGACGACGTCGTCACGCTGTTCCACGAGTTCGGCCATGGCCTGCACCACATGCTGACCGAGGTCGAGCACGCCGGCGTGTCGGGCATCAGCGGCGTCGAGTGGGACGCCGTCGAACTGCCGAGCCAGTTCATGGAGAACTTCGCATGGCAGCGCGAGGGCCTGGATCTCATCGCACGCCACTGGCAGACCGGCGAACGCCTGCCCGACGCGCTGTTCGACCGCATGCAGGCTGCGCGCAACTTCCAGTCAGGGCTGTTTCTCGTGCGCCAGCTCGAGTTCGGCCTGTTCGATTTCCGCCTGCACCACGAGTACGACCCGGCGCACGGCGCGCGCACACTCCAGATCCTCGAGGACGTGCGCCGCGAGGTCGCGGTGATCATGCCGCCCTCATGGCACCGCTTCCCGCACGCGTTCACGCACATCTTCTCGGGCGGTTACGCGGCCGGCTACTACAGCTACCTGTGGGCCGAGGTGCTTTCGGCCGATGCGTTCGAGCGCTTCGAGCAGGAAGGCGTGTTCGATCGCGGCGTCGGCGAGTCCTGGCGTGCGTCCGTGCTCGCGGTCGGCGGCTCGAGGCCCGCGCTCGAGTCGTTCGTCGCGTTCCGCGGCCGCGAACCCGAACCCGACGCCCTGCTGCGCAGCTACGGTCTCGCCGCCTGACCCATGCCTGCAACGAAAACGCCGCCCATCGGGCGGCGTTCTCGTTCGCGTCCTTGCGAAGGATCAGCGATGCCGTTCCATCGGCTCCGCGATCCTTTCCAGCCACTCGCGGGTTTCATCGGTGGCGAGCTCGGCCGTGCGGCCGTGGTCGAGTTCGCTCCAGGCCGCGCGGGCCTTTTCACGGATCGCTTCGCGGGCTTCCTCGCGGACGAGGTATTCGCGGATCGCTTCACGCATGAGGTAGTGGGGGGTGCGCTGGCGGGCTCGCGCGAGTGCCCGCAGGCGGTCGTGTTCGAGGGGATCGAGCTTGATCGAGGTGGCCATGTCTGCTCCGTGCGACAGGGGATGCGGTCCGGCGCCGCGTCGTTCTCCGGAGGGATGCGCGGCGGACGACCTTCCGTGGTCGTTCGCCGCGCGGGGGACCGCTTACTTCGGCTGCTGCGCCTGCAGCAGGCCGACCGCCGGGATGCACGTGCCGTCGAAGCCGGCGTTGAACACGGGGTCGAGTGCATCGAGGTTGCGCAGACGGAACGGGATCGCCGCCTGGCTCGAGTAGCGCAGCTGGGCGTTGACCGTGTACGAGCCGGCGACACCGTTGCCGGTCGCCTCGACCCACGCGAAGCCGTCCTCGTCGGTCGTCGTGCGCACGCTGAAGCCGCTCGAGTTGCCGTCGGTCAGCGTCGCCGTCGGACCGCTGATCGGCGCCGTGAAGTCGACCTCGAGGCCTTGCAGCGGGTTGTCCTGGGCGTCGGTGACCTGGACCAGGAGGACGCACGAGAACAGGCCGCCGAGCGAACCGTTGAGCGTGGTCTCGCCGGCCGGATCGGGATCGATCGACGGGTCGAGCATGTTGGTGACCGCGTACTGGCCGACCTGACCGAGGCCCGGGATGCTCGCGGTGATGTGGTATTCGCCGGCGATGCCGTTGGCGATCGCGGTCGTGGTGGCCGTGCCGTTCACGCCGGTCGTGACCGACGTCGGCGACAGCGCTGCGCTCGCACCGGTCGACGGCGCGGAGAACGTCACGGTCACGCCCGGAACCACGTTGCCGAAAGCGTCGAGGACGCGCAGGCCGAGCGGTGCCGCGAACGGCTGTCCGGCGATCGGCGTCTGGCCCGAACCCGTCGCCGTGTCGATCGACGCCGCCGGACCCGCCGTGTTGGTCAGCGGGAACGTGACCGGCGTGGTGATGCCCGCGATCGAGACCGTGACGTCGTACGTGCCGGCAACCGTGTTGGCCGTGGCATTCGTGGTGACCTGGCCGGTCGTGCTGCTGGTGACCGTCGCCGGGTTGAAGGTCGCGCTCGCTCCGCTCGACGGCGCCGAGAAGGTCACGCTGACACCGGGGACGGCGTTGTCGAACGCGTCGCGGACGAGGAACGACACCGCAGTCGCGAAGGGCTGACCGGCCTGCGCGCTCTGGCCGCCGCCGGTGATCGGACCGATGCTCGCGGCCGCGCCTGCGTCGTTGGTGAGCGGGAACGTGATCGGGGTCGGCACGCCGGCGACCGTGACCGTCACCGTGTAGGTGCCGGCGATCGTGTTCGCGGTGGCGTTCGTCGTGACCTGGCCGGTCGGGCTGCTGGTGACCGTCGCGGGGCTGAAGCTCGCGCTCGCGCCGCTCGACGGCGCCACGAAGCCCACCAGCGCGCCGGGGACCGGATTGCCGTGGACGTCCTGCAGCACGAAGCTGATCGGACCCGAGAAGGCCTGTCCCACGACCGCGTTCTGGTTGCCGCCCGTGATCGGACCCGCACCGACCGCGTTGCCCGCACTGTTGGTCAGCGGGAACGAGATCGCGGTCGGGATGCCCGAGATCGTGACGATGACCGTGTAGGAGCCCGCGACCGCATTGGCCGTGGCGCTCGTCGTGGCCTGGCCGTTCGGACCGCTCGTGACGGTGGCCGGGTTGAAGGTCGCGCTGGCACCGGTCGACGGCGCGATAAAGCCCACCTGCACGCCGGGGACCGGGTTGCCGAACGCGTCATGCACCGCGAAGCCGATCGGCGCCGCGAAGGGCTGGCCCGCGATGGCACTCTGGTTGCCGCCGCTGATCGGACCTGCACCGGTGACCGGGCCTGCACTGTTCGTCATCGGGAACGTGATCGGCGTGGCGACGCCGGCGATCGAGATCGAGACGTTGTAAGTGCCGGCGACCGTGTTCGCGGTGGCCGTCGTCGTCACCTGGCCGGTCGGGCCGCTCGCGACGGTGGACGGGCTGAAGGTCGCGCTGGCACCGGTGGAGGGCGCCGAGAACGTCACCTGCACGCCCGGAACGGCGTTGCCGAAGGCGTCGTGCAGCACGAAGCCGATCGGGGCCGCGAACGGCTGGCCTGCCATCGCGCTCTGGTTGCCGCCGCTGATCGGACCGGTGCCGGACGGTGCGCCGGGGGCGTTGACCATGTTGAACACGAGCGGCGTCGACGAGCCGGACACCAGGGCCGTGATCTGGTACGAGCCCGCGATGGTATTGGCCGTGGTCGTGACCGAGGCCACGCCACTCGCGTTGGTCGTGGCCGGATTCGGCGAGACCGTCGCGCTGGCGCCGCTCGACGGCGTCGTGAACGTCACCGTGCGGCCGAGGATCGGGTCGCCGAGGGCGTCGAGCACGGTGATGCCGATGGCCGGCGTGATCGGCTGGCCGACGCTGCCCGTGTACGGACCGGGCGACGCCGGCACGATCGAGGCGGGCACCTGGTTGACGAGGTGCGTGGTAAGCGTGACGTTGTCGAACGCGACCGAGCCCGCGAGCTGCGCGGTGAGCAGCCCCGAGGGTTCGGCGAAGAGGTGGGTGTGGATATTGCCACTGACACTGGCGCCGGTCGTGTATTCGACGCTGACGCGGTACGTCGTGCCGTTGAGCAGGGTCAGCGTCGCGCCGGGCTGGATGCTCGAAACGACGCGCGAGCCCGAGGCCGCACTCGTCGACAGTGCCACGCCGGCATTGCCGGAGGTGAACAGGGAGAGGCCGAGCAGGGCGTTGGCGTTGACGTCGGCGCTGAGTACGTAGCGGCGATTGGCCACCCACGCGATGCCCGTGTCCTGATGGATGTGCGCATGGTTGTTGACGACACCGAGCGCGTCGACGCCGAGGAGTCCAGTGATCTGGACCTGGCCACCGCCCACCGTGATCGTCGGCGGCACGAGCGCGCCGAGCGCGCCTGCATAGGTTGCGGACCATGGGCCCGTACCGATCAGCGCCGTGCCGTTGGCGCCGATCACGCCACCGCCGACGCTACCGTGGTTGCCGGTGTTCGAGAAGTCGCCGTTGGGGACGGTCAGCGGCGCAGCATGCGCGACCGCACCGAACAGGAAGGCGCCGGCGACGCAGGCCAGCGCACGGGAAAGACCTCGTCGCCTCGACCTGCCGACCGCGATGCGGGAGGGACTTGCCTGGCGGGGTGCTTCGATCGTGTGCGCATCCATAACCCATTCCTTCTTGCGATGTGGCCGCTCCGCTCGGCCGGGGCCCTGGAGCGACCCTGTTGCATGCCCTCTGCTGCGGCGTCCCGATGGACCCCCGCGGCCGGCGAAGACCCCTTCGCCCGTGACATGCGCCCCGACGACCTCCGGAATGCCCGCGGCGTGCCAGAACGTCGCATGACGAATGGACTTATTACTTTTGTATACCGTTTGTGCGTGGGCCATCACACCTGCAGACCCTTTGTTATCTGCTGATAGACAATCCCGAAGGCGTTTTGTGACGCAGTGCGGCATCGGTGATACCCGCCCAACCCTGGTTTCTGCACCGTGTCTGCAACATTGTGTCCTGATCTGACACTGTGCACATGTATACATGTCACGGAATGCCACGGGCGGGGAAAGTGGGCGTTCAGGTGGCGCCTCGGCCTTGCCGACGGCACACTCGGCATTCATCATCGATATCGATCCCGATGGCCGACACCCGCTCCGCTCCGACCACAGGCCTACGCCGGGTCATCGCCCGCACCCCACGACTCGCCTTGCGCGAGCTCGATCAGGATGATGCGAGACAGATCCTCGATCTCCTGAACGATGACGATTTCCTGCGTCACATCGGCGACCGGGGCGTACGCTCGCCGGAGGACGCGCTGGCGTACATTACGGCCGGCCCTGTCGCCAGCTACGCCGCGAACGGCTTCGGCCTGTGGGCCGTGGAACGCCTCGAGGACGGTGCCTGGCTGGGCATCTGCGGCCTGATCCGGCGCGAGACGCTCCCCGATGTCGACCTCGGCTATGCGCTGCTGCCGGCCTGCCGCGGCATGGGCTTCGCGCTCGAAGCGGCGACTGCCGCGTTCGCGTACGCACGGGACAGCGTCGGCCTCGACCGCCTGCTGGCGATCGTTTCGCCCGGCAACGCCCCCTCACGACGCCTGCTCGAGAAGCTCGGCTTCACCTTCGAGCGCCTCGTGCGCCTGCAACCCGGCGCGGACGACACCGCGCTTTACGGCTGGTCCAGGGGTTGACGCCACCGGCATGCGCGACCTGCGGTGGACATGCCGGGACCTGCACCGCAGACTTCCGCTCCTGAACCGCAGGAGCGTCGCGCGTGCCAATCGGCCTGGGCCTTCATTTCATCATCGCGATCTTTTTCGCCGTGCACGCCGTGCGCAACGGCCAGGAACGCTACTGGCTGTTCATCCTGTTCATGTTTCCGATCCTCGGCAGCCTCGTCTACGCGTTCGCGATCTGGCTGCCCGAGGCACGTCGCAGCCGCGGCGGCCAGCGCCTCGCGCGCAGCGTGCGCGCCAAGCTCGACCCGGGCCGTGAACTGCGCGAAGCCGAGCAGGCGTTCGGCTACACGGCGACGATCGACAACCGCCTGCGCCTGGCCGCCGCGCTCGTCGAGGCAGGGCGCCATGGCGAAGCCGTGCGCCACTACCGCGAAGCCCTGACGGGTGTCCACGCCGACGATCCTCACCTGCACGTCGGGCTCGCCCGTGCCCTGTTCGCCGACGGCCAGGCCGCGCAGGCCCGCGACGTGCTCGACACCCTGATCGCACGCCACCCCAATTTCCGTTCGCCCGAAGGACACCTTCTCTATGCACGCGCGACCGCAGCCAGCGGTGACCGTGCACGGGCTCGCGAGGAATTCGACGTGCTGGTCGGCTATTTTCCGGGCCTCGAGGCGCGCACGCACTACGCCGAGGCCCTCGCCGGCTGGGGCGAGCGCGACGCCGCGCGGCGGGTTGCCGACGAGGCGATGCAGCACGCCCGCCAGCTGCCGGCGTACGCACGCCGCGCGAACGCGGAGTGGCTGACGCGCCTGCGCAAGCTCGACGACGCCCCGGTCGCCGGCACGGCGGCGACGGAGTAGCCATGTACCTGGAGTACTACGGGCTGCGCGAGGCGCCGTTCTCGATCACGCCCGACCCGCGCTACGTGTTCCTCTCCGAGCGCCATCGCGACGCGCTCGCGCACCTTCTCTACGGTGTCGGCAAGGGTGGCAGCGGCGGCTTCGTGCAGCTCACCGGCGAGGTCGGCACCGGCAAGACCACGCTGAGCCGCCTGCTGATCGAACAACTGCCCGAGAACACGCGCGTCGCACTGCTGCTCAATCCCCGCCTGTCGCCGGTCGAGATGATCGAAGCGACCTGCGAGGAGCTCAAGCTCGACATCGAAGGCCGCCGCGGCAGCCTCAAGGGCCTGACCGATGCGCTCAACACCTACCTGCTCGACGCGTACGCGCAAGGCCTGCGCGTCGTGCTCATCGTCGACGAGGCGCAGAACCTCTCGATGGATGCGCTCGAGCAGATCCGCCTGCTGACCAACCTCGAGACGCCGACGCAGAAGCTGCTGCAGATCATCCTGCTCGGCCAGCCCGAACTGCGCGACATGCTCATGCGCCCGGAGCTTCGCCAGCTCGCGCAGCGCATCACCGCGCGCTATCACCTGACACCGCTCGACGCGGCCGAGACCGAGGCCTACGTCAAGCACCGCATGGCGGTCGCAGGCAACGCGCGCCAGCCGTTCACGCGCCTTGGGCTGCGTGCGCTGTACCAGCGCTCGGGCGGCATCCCGCGCCTCATCAACGTGATCGCCGACCGTGCGCTCATGGCCGGCTACGCACGCGAGCAGCAGAGCATCGGCGAACGCCTCGTCGACCGCTCCGCCGACGAGACCCTGCCCGGGCATGCGCGCTACTGGATGCGCCGCTACCTGCGCTGGGCCATCGCCGCGATGCTCGTCGCCGCGCTCGGCGCGGGCGCCTGGCGCTACCTGAATCCCGTGGTGCAGGCGCCCTTGCCCGAGACGCCGGCCGCAGCGGAGCCCGAGCCGGTCGCCGATGTCTCGATGACGGCCCTGCAGGCACGTCTCGCCCAACAGGGTGACACCGACCTCTATGCGACGACCCAGCTGCTCGCCCGCTGGCAGGTGGGTTCGACGGAAACGTCGGTACGCGACGCGACGCGCTGCGCCGCGGTGCTCGCACCGGGCCTGAACTGCCTGCGCGGACGCGCGACGCTCGAGCAGGCGCTGCGCTTCGATCGCCCCCTGGTGCTCGTCCTGCAGTCGGGCGAACAGCGAGCGCACGCGCTGCTGCTGGGCGCCGGGCGACGCCACGTGCGCCTCGAGATCGCCGGCGAAGCGCTCGACCTGCCGCGCGCATCCCTGTCGGCGGTGTGGTCCGGCGATTTCATGGCCATCTGGCGCGTACCGACAGGCGTGCCGGCGACCATGAAGCGTGGTGACGCAGGTCCCGGGATCGCCTGGGCCAAGGATCGTCTGCACGCGCTCGACAAGGGTGCGGCGAGCGAGGCCGGCCCCGCGTTCTTCGACGCCGACCTCGAGGAACGCGTGCGCAAGCTGCAGCTCGCCTACGGCATCCGCGCCGACGGCATCATCGGCCCCGAGACCCTGTTCGCCCTGTCGGCGCTCGATCCGAACGGACCGCGCCTCGCCCGCACGATCGACTGAACGCCACGCGCGGGACAACCCCGGCAGCGCGCGATGCCGGGGTCGCGCTAAGCTGCGCCGCTGGCCGCCTCCTCGGGGCGGTGCGGCGAACGAATCCCCGAGTCCAGAGTCCAAGCCTGTCCATGTCGTTGATCCTCGAAGCCCTCAAGAAGTCCGAACGCGAGCGCCGCCTCGGCGAAGCGCCGTCGCTGGGTTCGCCGGTCATGGCCGTACGGCGGCGCCGCAGCAAGCTGCCCTTGCTCGTGGGGCTCATCGCCGTGGCGCTCGTGGCGGGCTGGTGGCTGCGCCAGGCTCGCGAGGACGCCGGTTCCGACGACGTCGCGGCGAACGCTCCGGCTGCAGGCCCTGGCGCCGCCGCCGTCGACTCGCCGGCCGTTGCCCAACGCGCCAACGCTCCGCTCGTCACCGCGACGCCGCCGCCGGCGCAGGACGCCGCGGTCCCGAACGGCGCCGCGACGCGCCTGCCACAGAGCAAGGTGCCGCCCGATGCGACCGCGGGACTCGCGCCCGACCTGCGCGAGAAGGTGCGCTCGGGCGAACTCGTGGTCGCCAATCCACAGCTGCTCAAGCCCGGCCAGCCGGCCGTGATCAAGGAATCCGAGGCGGTGACGGCAGGCCCCGCGACGCCTCCGCCACAGCCCGTCGTGCAGGCCCCTGCTTCGGTACCTGCCGCAGCGCCGCCGGAGCAGAAGGCCGCCGTGCCGACCCTCGATGCACGCGCGCCGGCCGACAAGCTCGCCGCCGTGCCGGCGCCACCCGTGTCCGCACCGGCACCGGGCGCCGCGGCGGCACCGCAGGGTCCGGCGACGCCGCTGATCTGGGAGCTGCCGTACGCGCAGCGCCGCGACATTCCCGAGCTCAAGGTCACGATGCACGTCTACGCCGCGGAACCGGCGCAGCGCTTCGTCATCATCAACGGCGACCGCCATGTCGAGGGCGACGACGTCGGCAGCCTCAAGCTCGGCGAGATCCGTGCCGACGGCATCGTCTTCGTGAGCAACGGCCAGCGCTTCCTGCTTCCGCGCGGCGGCCGCTGAGCCGCGCGTGTTCGTCCACCTCGACAGCCGGCGCCGCGCGCGTCCGCCGTGGGCGACCATTCTGCTCGTGGCCACGTGCGTCGCGGCGTTCCTGTGGATCGCCACCGAGCCGGCCGGCGATCGCGCGCGCTTCATCAAGCTGTGGGGCACGGTGCCGTCGACGCTGCTCGACACGAGCGCGCCGTGGCTGACCCAGCTCGCCGAGTTGCGCTTCGCACGCCTCGTGACCGCGTTGTTCATCCACGCCGACTGGCTGCACCTGACCACGAACCTGTTGTTCCTGATCATCTTCGGCGTACCGGCCGAGCGAGCACTCGGCTTCCGGCGCTTCCTCGCCCTGTTCGTGATCGTCGGTGCGCTCGCCAACCTCGTCGGCGCGGTCACGCTCGCGGGCACGAACTCGCCGATCGTCGGATCGAGCGGCGCAGTCTCGGGCATCGTCGGTGCCTACCTCGCGCTGTTCCCGCGCGCGCGCCTCGGCCTCGTGCTGCCGCTCGGCGTGTTCCTCGAGTTCGTGCGCATCCCGGCCTCGCTGCTGATCGGCTTCTGGGCCGTGCTGCAGATCCTCTTCACCTACGTCGGTCCGGCCTTCGGCACGGTCGCGTGGTGGACGCACATCGCGGGCTTCCTGATCGGCATCGTGTTCGCGCTGCTGATGCGGCCGGCGGTCGCGAGGCGCCTGCGCGGCTGACGGCGCGCTGCTGCGCACCTGCGCGACACGCATCCCGTGTTGGCCGTCGGTTGGAGGGCGCGCGAACGGCGCACCCTCCAACCTTGCAGATCCTCAGTCGAAGCCGTCGCTGAAGATCGTGTCGTCGAAGTCGGTGCTCAGCGTGATGCCGTCGAACCAGCCGCTCGGCCCGCCGAGCACGGCTTCCGGACCGACGCCGGTCGGGGCGATCGGGCTGCCGTTCTGCACGACGAGGTAGACCGTCAGCGTGGTGTACATGCCCCACACGTCCGCGGGCACGTCGATGAAGGCCGGCGACACGGGCGTCGCCCACGTGCTTCCGCTCGACAGCAGCAACGACCCGGTCCTCGCGGTGGGCGCATTGGTGCAGCCATCGATCGTGGCCGTGCTGTAGCGCAGCTCCCAGTCGAGCCACACGCGATTCGGCGGCGTGAACGGTGCCACGCCGGTCGCGCGCCCCCAGCCGTCGAGCGCGTACAGGCCGGGACCCGGCAGATGGATGCACTGGCGGCGCACCGCGACGCGGGCCTGGTCGACGCCGATGGTGGCCTGCAACGAGCCGGATCCGGCCGGGCCGGTCACGTTCTGGGTCGCGTCGCGCGCAGACGGCGCCAGCGTCTCCCATTGGCGGAGATCGACGTCGAAATCGGCGTTGAGCACGAGCGGCTGCAGGTACGGGCGCTCGAGCGCACCGACATCGGTCAGGCCGCCTTCGTTCGGATTGACCGGCACGTCGACCGCGCGTGCGTGCCCGAACAGGTCCACACCACCACCGGCCTGAGTGGGTGCGAAGTCGACCGCGCGCGCGCCGGCCATCGGCATGTAGTCGCCGTTCGCGCGATCGACGAAGCGCGACACCGCGTACGTGACGCCGGACGGCAGTGCATTGGCGATGGCGATCACGTGCTGGATGTCGCGGCTGCCTCCGCTCGAGCCGACATTGCTGGCGAAGATCGCCTTGCCGGGCTGGTCGACGATGCTGCGCCTGAGCGCGAAGTCCTCGTTGATCGACAGCACGCCGTTGGCGCCGATCGTGTTGTCGGCGATGGTGGCGTGGTCGAGTGACACGTACACGTTGCTGGAATCCTCGTTCTGGTCGTCGCGGATCAGCGCGTTCTGCACACTGTTGCCCGTGATCAGCGTGTTGTCGAGGTACATCCGCGTCGACTCCTCGCCGGAGAGGTACATGAGCCAGCCGCCGTCGTTGTCCTGGAAGGCGACACGCGAAGCGACGAAACGTGCGTCCTCGGACAGGTGGATGACCGCGCCGGTCGTGTTGCCGGTGGTGTTGTCGCGGATGTACCCGCATGGCCGGCCGACCGGGCACGGCGCCGCCGCGGCATTCAGTGCATGCACCGGCACGGGCACGTTGAAGTACGCCCCGCCGCCCATCGCACTGTTTCCCAGGACACCCCAGTTGTCGTGGGACAGATGGATCGCCGCGCCGACCGGTGCGCGGTTGCCGCGGAGGTCGACGTTGCGCAGCTGCGCCACGGCCGTCGTTTCGCTGCCGGGAAACCCGCTGCCGATACCCGGGTCGTAACGCGGCTGCACGTGGATGCCGCCGCCGCGCTCGGTCGCCACGTTGTTGGCGATCAGGACCGGCTCGCCGGTCGTGCTGAACACCTGCACTTCGGCGAGCTCGTTGTCGTCGCCGGTGGTCTCGACCGCGATGCCGCCGCCGATGGCCGCGGTGTTGCCCTGCACGCCGAACAGGCCGCCGCTCACGTAGGCGTACGACCCGCGATCACCGCTGCGCACGAACAGGCCGCCGCCGCTGCCGCCGGCCGAGTTGAACATGATCGCGCTGCCGACGCCGCGGATCGTCATCTCGAGCTCCTGCGCGAGCGCGCCGCCGCCGTGGTTGCGCGCCGTGTTGTACGAGATGACGGTGTTCTCGAGGATGACCTCGGCCAGCGAGGTGATCCCGTGCGCGTAGAGGCCACCGCCCTCGTCGGCACTGTTCTCGGTGATCACGGAATCGATGATGCGCAGGATGCCGCTGCCGTGGAAATGCACGCCGCCGCCGTCGTCGTCGCCGGCCTGGTCGCCGCCCCTGATCTCGAGGTTGCGCAGCGTGAAATCGCCACTGCCACGCAGCGCGATCACCGAGCGCGCCTGCCCGCCGCTGCCGTCGAGGACCGTGTTGCCGGTCGGCTGCTGGCTCGTGCACGTGGTCCAGCCACCGACGATCTCGACATCCTGGTCGGTATTGGTGCTGGCCTGGATCCCGTTCCAGGTCGCCGTGCGCACGATGCGCACGACATCGGCGCCGCTGTTGTTCGCCGCCGAGTCGAGTGCGGCCTGCAAGGTGGTGTGGGTGCAGCTGGACGCCGGCCCGACCGTGAAGATCGCAGCGGTGGCGATGGGTGCCTGGGCCAGGCCCAGGAGCAGAACGAACGCGGGTATCCGGAATCGCATGAGGGTCGTCTCCGTCGGGGTTCGATGCGGGGAACACCGCGACGTGGCGATCCGGGACATCGGCGATCCGCGACGACCACCGCGACGGCTGCCGCGGAGACCTGCGCGGAGTAGGATCGCGGCCATGAGCGACGCCAGCACCGACGATGCCGGGGCCAGCACACCGCCTGCGCAGGCGGGCGCGCACGGCGTCGACGCGCTGTTCACCGAGGTCTACGCACGCCTCAAGGCGATGGCCAGCCGCCGCGCCACGCCGCGCGGCTCCACGCTCGACACCACCGCGCTCGTCCATGAGCTCTACCTGCGCATGCAGCGCGACGACGGCCTGCGCTTCGAGGCGCCGGCGCAGTTCTTCGGCTATGCCGCCCAGGCGATGCGCCACCTGCTGGCCAACCGCGCGCGCGACCGCCTGCGCATGCGCGCCGGCGGCGACTGGGCACGCGTGACCCTCGACGCGCAGGACGAACGCCTCGCCGTCGAGACCGCCCACGATGCGCTGTCGCTCGAGGAGTCGCTGCAGGCCCTCGAACAAGGCCATGCGCGCGCGGCCCGCGTGATCGAGCTGCGCTACTTCGCGGGCCTGCCGGTCGAACGGATCGCCGAGCTGCTCGAGGTCGACCGCCGCACCGTGCACCGCGACTGGCGCTTCGCCCGCGCGTTCCTCAACGAACGCCTCGGCTGATCGTCGCGATGTCCCGCCGGCGCGCCGAACGGGGTTCCCGCTGACATGTCCGACATCCTGCCCCCCGATTCCTCCGACACCGGGCGCGCCGCGCGCCTGCGCGCGCTGTTCGACACGGCCGTCGACCAGCCCACGGCGATCCGAGCCGACTGGATCGACGCGCACGTGACCGACCCCGACGACCGCGCCGCCCTGCGGCGGTTGATCGAGGCCGACGACCGCGACGGCCTGCTCGAATGCCCGCCCGACGAACGCATGCAGCGCCTGGATGCAGCCGAATCGCCGGCCGCGGCGGCCTGGGTCGGCCAGCGCATCGGCGCGTTTCGCCTGACCCGCCTGATCGGCGAAGGTGGCATGGCCGTGGTCTTCCACGGCGAGCGCGACGGTGGCGAGTTCCGTCAGCAGGTTGCCGTGAAGCTGTTGCGCCGCGGACTCTGGTCACCGCTCGAGCAGCGCCTGTTCCGCCGCGAGCAGCAGGCCCTGGCGTCGCTCTCTCACCCGAACATCACCCACCTCATCGACGGCGGCGTGACGAGCGACGGCGTGCCCTACCTGATCCTCGAGTACGTGCACGGCGTGCCGATCACCGAGCACGCGGCCACGCATGGCTGCAGCCTGCGCGAGCGCCTGGCGCTGTTCGTGGTGGTCTGTCGCGCGGTCGCGGCCGCGCACCGCCAGCTCATCGTGCATCGCGACCTCAAGCCGGCCAACATCCTCGTCGACACCGAGGGCCAGGTGAAGCTGCTCGACTTCGGCATCGCCAAGCTGCTCGGCGACGACCGCGACGCCGCGCGCACCGAGATGACCGTGCTGACACCCGGCTACGCCGCGCCGGAGCAGCTCGCCGGCGGCACCGTGACCACGGCCACCGACGTCTACGCGCTCGGCGTCGTGCTGCACGAGCTTCTGCTCGGCGAGCGTCCGCCTGCCGCGTCGACGGAGCGCTACCCTCCCGCGCCCGGGATTCCGCGACCGGCCCCGCCCGCCGCGCGCACGACGCCCGTGATCGGGCGCGACCTCGACAACGTCCTGCGCAAGGCGCTGTCGGGCGAACCGGAGCGTCGTTACGACTCGGCATCCGAGTTCGCCGACGACGTCGAACGCTACCTTTCCGAACGCCCCGTGCTCGCGCATCCGCCCTCGCGCTGGTACCGCACGCGCAAGTTCATGCGACGCCACCGCGGCGGTGTCGCCATCACGGGCGTGCTCGTCGTCGCCACGCTGGCAAGCCTCGTCGCCGCACTCGTGCAAGCCCATCTCGCGCGCCAGGAGGCACAGCGTGCCAACGCGTTCCGCGGCTTCCTCGTGTCGGCGTTCCGCGAAGCGCAACCGGGCACGCCGCGCGAGGGTGCGCCGCGCATCACCGCGGTCGTCGACGAGGCCGCACGCCGCGCGGAAGGTGATGCCAGCCTGCCGCCCGGCGTGCGCGTGGAGCTGCTGACCGAGCTCGGAGCGGTCCTGCGTGCGCAAGGCGATGCGAAGCGCGCCGTGGAGGTGCTGCGCGCGAACCATGCGCGCGCGCAGCGCGAGTTCGGCCCGGACGATCCGATCGTCGCGCGTGCCGGCGTCGTCCTGCTCGATGCCCTCCACGCCGCCGACGATCTGCCGGCCGCACGTGCCCTCGCCGATACGCTCGCGCGCGAGCTGCCGGCCTCCGCCCTCGCGCAGCGCAGCACGGTGCTCGTCACCTCGTCGATACTGGCGCTGCTGGAACGACAGATGGACCGCGCGATCGCCGATTCCGAGCAGGGGCTCGCGATCGCGCGCATGCAACCGGATCCCGAGATCCTCGCGGCCGCGCTCAGCCAGCGACTCGCCGCCTTCGGCGACAACGGGCGGCTCGCCGAAGCCGTGGCGGCTGGCGAGGAGGCGCTCGCGGTGCAGCGCGCCGCGTACGGCGACGATCACGTGAAGGCCGCGGATGCGCGCGCCAACCTGTCGCGCATGCAGCGCAGGATGGGCGATCTGGATGCCGCCGAGGCGAACATCCGCGCGGCCCTCGTGATCACCGAACGCGCGTTTCCGCCCGAGCACCCGACGCGTTCGATCCATCTGAACGCGCTGCTGATGATCCTGACCGAGCGGCGCGACTTCCCCGCGGCGATCGAGGTCGCGCGCGAGGCGGCACGCATCATGAAGGTCGCCTACGGCGACAACGACCGGCGCAGCATCCAGGCACTGAGCAACGTCGGTGTGGTGGCGCTCTCCGCGCAGGATCCGGCCGGCGCGGTCGCCCCGCTCGCCGAGGCCACGCGACTCGCCGAGGCGAACCTCGCTCCGGGCCAGGGCACCAGCGTGTCCGCGCGCGCCTACCACGGTGTGGCGCTAGCGTACGTCGGCGACATCGCCGCAGGTCGAGCCGAACTGCAGCGGGCGCTCGACGCGGTGCGTGCCGCACCGAGTCCGGATCGCGGCACCGAGGCGACGTTCTGCCTCGAGCAGGCGCACATCGAACTCGACCTCGGACGACCCGCGGCCGCCCGCGTACCGCTCGCCTGCGTCCACGAGGCGCTGTCCAGGGTGGACAAGCCCGAGCGATGGTGGACCGGGCGAGCCGACCTGCTTCACGCGCGGATCGCCCTGGAGTCCGGTGCCGTGGCCGAGTCCCGCGCCCATCTCGAGGCCGCCGAAGCCGCGCTCGCGGCGAACCGCTCATACGGACCGGACATTCCCGTCTACGTGGCGCTGCTGCGTGTCGGCGTCGCGGCCGCGGAAGGCGACGACGAGCGTGCGTCCGATCTCGAAAAGCAGGCCAGGGCGGCCTACGCGGCACTCGCCTACCCGCCGCGCTACGTGCGACGGCTGTTCGAATTCCTGCGGCTCGATGCGGTGCCTTGATGGCACGAGGATGCGCGTGATCGCGTGATGCCGTGACCGCATGGGTGGCGCGCGCCCGATGCGCATCCGCGTGGCCTGCGTGGCGTGGTGCCACGTGTGCCTGCGCAGCGGATGAACCGATCGCGGCACGCGGTCACGCCCTTCATCGGGAGCGCGCCGCTACACTTGTCCGATGAGTGACGAGACCCCGCCCGCGCCGACGCCGCGCCGACGCACGCCTGCCACGACCACGGCGGATACGGAGAAGAAACCCGCGTCCACGCGCACGCCGGCTTCACCGGATGCTGCGACGCCGCCGCGTCGCCCCCGCGTGGCGCCGCCGGCCGATCCGGCCTCGCCTCCGACAGCACCGCCGGCCCGAGCGCCGACGCGGCGGGCAGCCGCTGCGCCACCGACGGACGCAACTCCCGCGCCGGTCGCGAGGACACGAAGGACCGTTGCCTCGGACGCCGACGGCGCGAAGCCTTCACCCGAAGCGCCGCCGCGTACGCGACCGCCCGCTGCAACGACACCAGCCGGTACGGCGCCCGCGCATCCGACCACGCCACCTGCACCGCGGCCTGCTTCGCCGGCTCGTGATGCCGCGCCACCCTCACCCGCACCGCAAGCGCCGGTCACCACGCCAGCACCTGCACCGGCACGCACCTCGCCATCGGTCGCCGCATCTGCCACGCCATCGCGCCCCGTGACGCCTGCTGCGCGCGTCGATCCCGCGCCAACGGCGACACGTGCCGCGCCGACGCCGACGCCTGCGCGCCCTGCAGAGCCGGCTCCTGCCGCGACCGTGAAGCCCGTCGTGGCAACGCCGCCCGCCGCCAGGCCTGCGGCGGAAGCGACGCGCGCCGACGCGAGGCACGCCCCGCTGTCCGCCACGCCCGCCGTCAACGCGCCAGCGCCCGCTGCTGACGACGCAACACCGGCACCGCGACCGTCCGCCGCGAAAACGTCACCACCCGACGGCGAGATACCGCCCTGGGCACGCGTGACGCCGTCGGCGACGACGCCGAAGCGCACCGACGACACGCCGCCACCCGCGAAGAAGAAGGGCAAGGCGACGGGCACGACACGACGCGAGGAGCGCCCCGCCGATGCCTCGACGCGCTCGATGCGCGTGATCGAGGCACTCACCGCGCGCCTGCCCGATCCGTGGTGCGAACGCGTGCGCGAGTACCTCGTGCTCATGCGTATGGACCGCCCGGTCGGTGCGCTGCTGCTGCTGTGGCCGACCTGGTGGGGCCTGTGGTTCGCGGCCAACGATTTCCCGCCGATCGGCCTGCTCGTCGTGTTCACGCTCGGCGTGTTCGTGATGCGTGCGGCCGGCTGCGTGATCAACGACTACGCCGACCACGGCTGGCTCGATGCGCACGTCGAGCGCACGCGCGGGCGGCCGATGGCCGCCGGACGCGTGTCGCGCAAGGAGGCGATGCTGCTGTTCGCGGGCCTGCTCGCGTTCGCGTTCGTGCTCGTGCTGTTCACGAACACGCTGACCATCCTGCTGTCATTCGGCGGCGCCGCGCTCGCGGCGTTCTACCCGTTCACCAAGCGCTTCACCCACCTCGCCCAGGTCGTGCTCGGCGCGGCCTTCGGCTGGTCGATACCGATGGCGTTCGCCGCGGTCACGGGCGAGGTGCCGCCGCTGGCGTGGCTGCTGTTCCTCGCCAACGTGCTGTTCTCGACGATCTACGACACGCAGTACGCGATGGTCGACCGCGACGAGGACATCCGGGTAGGCGCGCGCTCGACGGCGATCCTGTTCGGCGATGCCGATCGCACCATCCTCGGCGTGCTCATGGCGACGTTCCTCGTCGCGATGCTGCTGGCCGGCACGCGCGCCTCGCTCGAATGGCCGTACTTCGCGGGTATCGCCGTCGCCGCGGGCCTGTTCGCGTGGCAGCAGTGGTTGATCCGCACGCGTGACCGCGCTGCGTGCTTCGCCGCGTTCCGCAACAACAACGTGCTCGGCTGCGTGGTCTGGATCGGCCTGCTGCTCGCGCTCGCGATCCGCTGAGGCGTCAGCACACGCAGCTGCCGACGTCGATGCCGATCGATCCCGAGACGTGGCGCGTCACGCGTGCCTCGTTGAGCATCACGTCGGCGAGGAACGCGAACGCGATACCGAGCCAGGCGACGTAGCCGAGTCCCACGTACTGGCCGAACACGATCGTGCGCAGCCAGTCCTGCCCGAACAGGTAGACGATCGCGACGCCGACGGCCGCGACGACGAGCACGCTGGCGGGCAGCAGCAGGACGCGCGGCGGATGGCGCCGCATCGATGCGGCCACGCCGAGCGCGAGCAGCACGAGCGCGTTCGTGCCCGTGAAGATGCGGAACTCGCGCAGCAGCGCGGACGCCGCCGCGAGGTAGTGGCCACGCGCGAGTTCGGCGAGGTTGGTGCGCAGCGTGGCCATGTCGATCGAGCGCCAGTCGGCGAGCGCCGGCTCGCGTGCCGGCGCAGCGCGGCAGCTGCATTCGCGATCGGCCATGCGCGCGAACAGGCCATCGAGGGCGGCCGGAAGCACCTGTTCCACACGATCACGCAGGTCGTCTGGAGTGGTGAGACCTGCCCGCGAGGCCCAGCGTGCGGCACGGCTGTCGGCGAGCATGTCGAGACGCGCCTCGACGCGTCCGGTGACCTCGCTGCGCAGGAGATCGCGCGCGCCGGTCTCGAGCGTCGTCGGCGACAGCCACGACCACGCGAAGGCGAGTCCGAACACCAGTGAACCCAGGTAACCGATGACCATCGCGGCACGACGCATGGGGGATTCCTCGTCCGTGCGGCGCATCCCTGCGCCGGGAGCTTTCCTTATCGCGCATCCGCTGCGCGTCGTGGCGGTATCGGGGAAGTGCGCGTCCGTGCGCTAGGGCTGTTCCTTCACGACCCGCTGCGCCTCGCGTACCGCAGCCGCGGGCATCGGCGGGTGGAGGAATCCTGACGGACACGCGCCCGGCGGGCACGGTCGTGGTCGACGTCGCGATCGTGAACCGGTTCACGTTCCACGCGCGGCCGGAGCACGCGCGAGCGCCCACGCATCGACACGTTCGACGCCGGCACGACGCAGGACGCGCGCGGCTTCGCGCAGCGTGCTGCCGGTGGTCATGATGTCGTCGACGACCGCGACGTGCGCCGGCCACGCGATGCCGGGTGCAGGCGCGAAAGCGTCGCGCAGGTTGCGCTTGCGCGCACCGGCGTCGAGCCCGGTCTGCGCAGGCGTCGCGCGCACGCGCCGCAGGGCCTCGTTCGCGAACGGCACGCCGAGCGCACGGGCGAGCGGTCGCGCGAGTTCGAGCGCCTGGTTGTAGCCGCGCTCGCGAAGGCGCTGCGCGTGCAGCGGAATGCACACAACGAGCCCGGGCAACGCCGGCGGCGCCTCGTGCGCCGCCTCGAGCATGAGGCCCGCGAGCACGCGACCGGCGGCGAGGTCGGCGTGGAACTTGAAGCGCGTCTCGAGCAGGTCGAGCGGATGGCCGTAGACGAACGGCGCCCACGTCGCCTCGAATGGCGGTGGCCGGCGCAGGCAGCTGCCGCAGGCCGCGGCGTCGACCGCGAGCGGGAGCGCACAGCGCGCGCAGGCGCGCCGGTTGCGTACCAGATCGCCCTCGCATCCGGCACACAGGTCGCGCGACGCGGTGCCCTCGCCACCGCACAATGCGCAGCGAGGCGGCAGCACCACGCGCAGCAGCGCGCGGGCCACCCTGTCAACCCCGGGCATCCATTCCACGTTGACAGCCTCCGATGCCGCCACCAGACTCGCCGGACTTTACCGAAAGCCGGAATACGCCGATGTCCGCCATCCGCCACGACTGGACGCGCGAGGAGATCCACGCGCTGCTCGACCTGCCGTTCGCCGACCTGCTCGACCGTGCCCACCGCACGCATCGCGAGCACCACGACCCGAACGCCGTGCAGGTGTCGACGCTGCTGTCGATCAAGACCGGCGGCTGTCCCGAGGATTGCGCGTACTGCCCGCAGGCGGCGCGCTACGCGACCGGCGTGAAGGCCGAGAAGCTCATGCCGCTCGACGCCGTCGTCGCACGCGCGAAACAGGCCAAGGCCGCCGGCGCGACGCGTTTCTGCATGGGCGCGGCCTGGCGTTCGCCGAAGGATCGCGACGTGCCGAAGGTCGCCGCGATGATCCGCGAGGTGCGCGCGCTCGGCATGGAGACCTGCGCGACGCTCGGCATGCTCACGGCCGACCAGGCCGTGACGCTGCGCGAGGCCGGCCTCGACTACTACAACCACAACCTCGACACCGCGCCCGAGGACTACGGCGACATCATCACGACGCGCGACGTGCAGGACCGCCTCGACACGCTCGGCCACGTGCGCGACGCCGGCATGAAGACCTGCTGCGGCGGCATCGTCGGCATGGGCGAATCACGCGCAGGCCGCGCCGGCCTGCTGCACGCGCTCGCGACGCTGCCCGAGCATCCGCAGTCGGTGCCGATCAACCGCCTCGTGCAGGTCGAAGGCACGCCGCTGGCCGGCACGGCGCTGCTCGATCCGTTCGAGTTCGTGCGCACCGTCGCCGCCGCGCGCATCGCGATGCCGGTCTCGATGGTGCGCCTCTCGGCCGGCCGCGCCGAGATGAGCGACGAGCTGCAGGCGCTGTGCTTCTTCGCGGGCGCGAACTCGATCTTCTACGGCGAGAAGCTGCTCACGACCGGCAACCCCGACGTCATCGCCGACCAGCAGTTGTTCAACCGCCTCGGCATCCACGCGATGCAGATCGAAGTGACCCGTGACGACCACGATCCGCGCACCGTGCACGCCGACATCGTCGAGAGCTGCGCTGCGCGCGAGACGGTCGCGGCCTGAGGCCACGCACCGGACGAACGGGACGTGGCGGCGTTGCCGTCACGCCCTTCGGACAGACCCGATGCCTGCCACCGCGCGCATGCGACTCAATGCAGCTTGAGCCGCCCCGACACGCGCCGCTGCAGCAGGCGCGCGAGTGCGAGCACGATCGTGTTGCGCGTGCCCATGATCGCGCGGTGGTGATTGAGATGCAGCGACATGTACATCCACTTCGCGATCAGACCTTCGACGAAGAAGTTCGGCCCGCCGAGGCCGCCCATGAGCGAGCCGACGCCGCGGTTCTCGCCGAGCGAGACCAGCGAGCCGAAATCGCGGTAGCGGAACGGCGCGTCGTGGGTGCGTTCGCGGCGCAGCGCGAGCAGCACGCGCGCGAGGTAGTCGGCCTGCTGGTGCGCGGCCTGCGCGCGCGCCGGCACGAGCTTGTCGCCCCACGGGCACGCCGCGCAGTCGCCGAGCGCGTAGACGCCCGGCGCGGACGCACGCAGGTGGTCGTCGACGACGAACTGGTTGGCGCGGTTGGTCTCGAGGCCGAAGCGCGTGTTGGCCTCGGCCGCCTTGATGCCGGCCGCCCACACGATGAGGTCGGCCGGAATCTCGCCGCCCGCGGTGACGAGGCGGTCCTCGCGCACCTCGGTGACCGGCGTCGCGGTCAGCACGCGCACGTTCTTGCGCTCGAGCGCGAGCTGGGCCTGCGCCGAGATCTTCTCGGGCAACCCTGCGAGGATGCGCGGCGCGGCCTCGACCAGCGTGATGTCGAGGCGGAAGCGCTGCTCGGCGCGGAAGCCGTCCTGCAGCAGCGCGTGGGCCTCGAGCAGTTCGGCCGAGAGTTCCACGCCGGTCGCGCCGGCTCCGACGATCGCGATGCCGAGGCTGCGGTGCTCGGCGAACGCTGCGCGCGTGAACGCCGCGAGCAGGTGGCGCTGGAAGCGTTCGGCGTCGCTGGCGCGCTCGAGCACGTAGGCGTGCTCGGCTGCGCCGGGCGTGCCGAAGAAGTTCGAGCCGCTGCCGACTGCGAGCACGAGATGGGTGTAGCTGATCGTGCGTTCCGGCACGACCTGGCGGTCTTCCTCGTCGCGCATCTCGCCGAGCGTGATGCGCTTGGCCTGCGGATCGAGCGCGACGATCTCGCCGGGCGAAAAGCTGAAGTGGTTGCGCCGCGCGAGGATCATGTACGACAGGCCTTCCTGGTGCGCGTCGAGCGTCCCGGCGGCGACTTCGTGCAGCGTCGGCTTCCAGATGTGGAACACCGAACGGTCGATCAGCAATACGCTGGCCGGACCGGTCTTGCGGCCGAGCTTGCGACCGAGGCGCGCGGCGAGTTCGAGCCCGCCCGCACCTCCCCCCACGACGACGATGTCGTAATGCATGCCGATGCGTTCCTCCGGACTGCCGCGCGCAGTCTAAGCGCAATCCGGACGGCTGGACGCCCGGGTGCGACGTCATGAGCCGGCCCGACCTGCTCGACCGCCTCGCTGCCGAGCAGGCCGAACGTGCGCACGACGCGCTGCTGCGCCGCCTGCGCACGGTCGACGACGGCGACGCGACCTCGATCGTCGTCGGCGGCCGACGTCTTACGAGTTTCGCGAGCAACGACTACCTCGGCCTCGCGCGGCATCCCGAGCTCGTCGAGGCCATGACGGCCGCCGCACGCCGCGACGGCGTCGGCGCGACCGCCGCACACCTGCTCGGCGGGCATCGCCGCGAGCACGCCGCACTCGAGGCCGAACTCGCCGACTGGACCGGGCGCGAGCGTGCGCTGCTGTTCTCGACCGGCTACATGGCCAACCTCGGCGTGCTGCAGGCGCTGCTCGACCGCGGCGACCTCTGCGTGCAGGACCGCCTCAACCACGCCTGCCTGCTCGACGGCGCACGTCTATCGGGCGCGACGCTGCGTCGCTACGCGCATGCCGACGTCGACGCGGCCGCGCGCGCGCTCGCGACGCAGCCCGATGCGGCGGCGCTGCTCGCGACCGACGGCGTGTTCAGCATGGACGGCACGATCGCACCACTGCCTGCCCTGGCCGCACTGTGCCGTGCCCAGGGCGCGCTGCTCATGGTCGACGACGCGCACGGCATCGGCGTGCTCGGTCCCGAGGGCTCGGGCAGCCTGCGTGCCGCCCGCGTCGCCGAAGCCGACGCGGCCGTGCTCATGGGCACGCTCGGCAAGGCACTCGGCACGGGCGGCGCGTTCGTGGCCGGCCCGGCCGCGCTCGTCGACGGCCTCGTGCAGTTCGCACGCACGCACGTCTACACGACCGCGATGCCACCGCCCGTCGCCGCGGCGACACGTGCCGCCGTGCGCCTCGCGCGCCACGAGCACTGGCGTCGCGACCACCTCGCCGCGCTCGTCGCGCATTTCCGCAACGGTGCCGTGCAGCGCGGCCTCGTGCTGCTCGACTCGTCGACACCGATCCAGCCCGTCGCGATCGGCGACAGCGCGCGTGCGCTCGCGGTCGCGGCGGCGCTCGAGGAAGCCGGCTTCTACGTGCCCGCGATCCGCCCGCCGACCGTGCCCGCGAACGCCGCGCGCCTGCGCGTGACGCTGTCGGCCGCGCACGGGATCGACCAGGTCGAACGCCTGCTCGGCGCGCTTGTGGCAGCCGGCGCGGTGCCGGCGGCGGACGTGGCACCGTGAAACCACCTGCCGACGATGTCGACGCGCGCCGTCCGGTCTGGAGCGCGTTCGCGGACTTCTACCTCGACACCGACACGACCGGCTTCGAACCCTCCGCAGCCGCCGTGCTCGCGTCGAGCGCCTATACGCTCGACGAACTGCGCGCGATCCTGCTCGACGAGGTGCACGCGGCGCTGTATCCGAACCTCGTGTCGGTCGCCGGCGAGTGGGCCGGCTTCGAGGCCGACTGGCTCGCCGCACGCATCCTCGAGCAGCAGGCCACGCCGCGCTGGCGCCGCCCGCGCGGCCGCTTGCTGCGCGGTACGGCTGCCTCCATCTGGACCTCGCTCGAGCCGCGCATCCGCGCGCTGCGCGAGGCCACGCCCGACACACCGAAGGACGATCACGCCCGATGACGTTGCACCCTGTCTGCTCCCGAGCCACCGCATGGACCTGACGATCACGCGTACCGGCAACGCCGGACCCGACGTCGTGCTCGTGCACGGCTGGGCAATGCACGGCGGCATCTTCGGTGGCCTCGTCGACGCGCTCGCGGCGCGCTGTCGCGTGCACGTCGTCGACCTGCCCGGCCACGGGCGCACGCCGGCGTTCGCGTCGGGCGATCTCGATCCGGCGCGCTGCGCGGCGGCGATCGCGGCGGCGACGCCACCGGCGATCTGGGTCGGCTGGTCGCTCGGCGGCCTCGTCGCGATGCACGGCGCGCTCGCGCACGCCGGCCATGTCCGCGGCCTCGTCGCGATCGCCGCAAGCCCGCGCTTCGTGACGGCCGACGACTGGCCGCACGGCGTGCCGGCCAGCGTGTTCGCGGGCTTCGCGGCGGGACTCGAAGCGAACTTCCAGCATGCGATCGAACGCTTCCTCGCCCTCGAGACGCTCGGCTCGCCGCATGCGCAGGACGAGTTGCGCGCATTGCGTGCACGCGTGTTCGAGCACGGCGACCCGTCGCGCGAGGCGCTGCGCGAAGGCCTCGACATCCTCGATCGCGAGGACGTGCGCGCGCGCCTGCCCGGGCTCGCCGTGCCGTCGTGCTGGATCGCGGGTCGCCGCGACCGCCTCGTGCCACCCGCGGCGATGCAGTGGGCCGCAGAGGCTTCGCCGCGGGGACGCTTCGTCGAGTTGCCGACCGGCCACGCCCCGTTCCTGTCCGAGGCCGACGCGGTCGCCGTGCAGGTGTTCGCCGTGATCGACGAGGCCGCAGCAGCATGAGCGACCTGTTCGACACGCGCCACATTCGCCACGCGTTCGGCCGCGCCGCGGCGAGCTACGAAGCGCACGCCGTGCTGCAGGACGAGGTGCAGCAGCGCCTGCAGGAACGCCTCGACGATGCCGCGTTCATGCCTGCGCGCGTGCTCGATGTCGGCGCCGGCACGGGACGCGGCACGGCCGCGCTGCGCAAGCGCTACCCGAAGGCGCAGGTGATTGCGCTCGACATGGCGCTGCCGATGCTGCAGGCCGCGCGTCGCCACCGCGGCTGGCTGCGTCCGTTCGCACGCGTCTGCGCGCAGGCCGAGGCGCTGCCGTTCGCCGAGGCCAGCGTCGACCTGCTGCACTCGAGCTTGTGCCTGCAATGGAGCAACGACCTCGACGCCGCGTTCGACGAGTTCCGCCGCGTGCTCGCGCCGGGCGGGCTGTTGCTGTTCAGCACGTTCGGCCCCGAGACACTGCAGGAGCTGCGGCTTGCGTTCGCCGAGGTCGACGACGCGCCACACGTGAGCCGCTTCCTCGACATCCACCAGGTCGGCGATGCCTTGCTCGCCGCGGGCTTCCGCGATCCCGTGCTCGAGCGCGACGTGTTCACGCTGACCTACGACGACGTGCCGACGCTGATGCGCGAGCTGCGCGCGATCGGCGCGACCAACGCCGATCCGGCGCGCCCGCGTGGCCTCACCGGCAAGGCGCGCATGCGTGGCGTGGCCGCGGCCTACGAAGGCTTCCGCGAGGACGGCCGCCTGCCGGCGACCTACGAGGTCGTCTACGCGCTCGCGCGTGCGCCCGAGCCGGGCCAGCCACGGCGTTCGCGCGACGGTGCGGTGGCGAGCTTCCCGATCGACCGCCTGCGCGGCAGCCGCCGCACGCGCTGATCAGCGCGTGAAGCGCGGCCAGATGCGGCCCGTGCGGCGCGCGTAGGCCGCGTAGAGCTCGCCGAAGTGGCGGTCCATCATCGCCTCCTCGCGCGGCACGCGCAGCGCGTACATCGCCGCGAACGCGAGCGGCGCGCCGAGTCCCGCGACGAGGTTGTGCAGCAGCAGCGGCTGGGCGATCACGATGAGCCAGATCGCCGCGTACATCGGATGGCGGATGTGCGCGTAGAGGCCGGTGTCGACGAGGCGGTGGCCTTGCCGCAGTTCGAGCGTCGGCGACCAGTTGCGCGCGAGGTCGGCATGCGAGCGCCAGAACAGCCACAGGCCCGGCACGAGCAGCGCGATGCCGACGACCGTCGCCGCGCGCGGCAGTGCGATCGTGAACACGTCGAGCAGCGGCGTCGCGAGCTGCAGGAACGGCAGCAGCATCATGCCGGCCGTGACGAGCAGCATGAGCCAGGCTTCCTGGCGATCCACGTGCGAAGCACGCGTCGGGACCGCCGCGGCTTTCTTCGCGTGCGGAATGCGGATCAGCGTGGTGGCGAGGAACGCGCACCACCACGCGATCTCGCCGATCGGCGGCGTGCCGCCGCGGCGCCACAGCCATGCCGCGAACGCGACCGCCATGATCGCGAGCATGACCGGTCCGCGCCGCATGCCGGCGCGCGTGAGGTTCGAACCTTCCGCCATGGCTTGCTTCAGCGTGTTTCCGCGACCGCCTTGCCGGCGGGCAGCGGCAGGCCGTGGCGCACGAGGATCGCGTCGATCTCGTCGCGCGCGATCGTTTCACCCTTCTCGACGCGCTCGGCCTGGCCGAAGAACTCCATGATGCGCGGCTCGCCGTCAGGATCCGGCGTCAGCACGAAGCTGTCGGCCATGGCGAGGCCCGCTTCCCAACGCGCGCGCACGTCGGCCCAGTAGCCCTTGGTCTTGTTCCAGTAGGCCTTGCCCGGCCCGAAATCGAAGTCGCCGATGCGCACGTATTCGTTGATGCCGCGCTCGCGAGCGAGCGCATGGCGCGCGCCGCCCTCGTCGATCACGACCTTGGTGTTGTCCTGCTCGTGCACCCAGCCGCCCGGCGTCAGCGTATGGCGGTTGACCACTTCCAGGACCTGGTAATCCTTGCGCTTGCTGTATTCGCGACGCGGCAGCGGGCGCAGGGTGAGATCCGACGTCCACGCGTCGATGCCGTCGGCATGCGTCCAGTGGCCGATGCCGGTGTAGCGCGGCGCGTCGTCGACTTCGTAGACGATCTGCGACCACGCGCCGCGCGCGTCCGCGGCGGCGACCTTCTCGCGGTCGAAGCGGCCGTTGCCGCGGTAGCGCAGCAGCGTCTTCGGCTCGTAGTGCCAGTCCTGTCGCCAATGCTTGATGACGTGGTCCTCGTCGCCGATCTTCATGACGAGGATGTGCTGCAGCGCGATCGAGCGACCGTCATCGGCGATGACCTCGACGAGTTCGGTCGCGCCCGAGCGCTGCGGGTCACGCGGCGCGTAACCGGGCGACAGCGCCGCGGTTTCGTCGAACGCGAAACGCACGCGGAACTCGCCGGCCATCGCGAGGATGCTGCGGCGGTCGCAGTCGAAGGCCTCGGCCGGCGTCGACGGCAGGCTCGCACACGGCCGCGTGTACTGCGCGGGTGCGGGTTCGGCGAGCGGTTTCGGCTTGGCGGGCGCAGTGTCAGGCGCAGCGGCGACAGGTGCTGAGGCGGGCGCGCGCGCAGCAGGTGTCGCGCAGGCACCGAGCAGCGCCGCGAGGAGCGGGATCAGGGCAAAACGGACCATCATCGGATCAGGCTACGTGCAGGGGGGAAACCCACTCGGCGTTCTCGGCGCGCACGATCGAGCGTGCGACGTCGAGGCCGAGCAACGAGATGCGCAACGGCGCATGCGCGCCGAGCGAACGCACCCACGGCGTCTGGCGCAGGTCGAACACGAGCAGGCGGGCCTGCCAGCGATGTCCGAAGCGCGCGAGCGCACGACGCAGGAACGTAGGATGCCCGGGAGGTTCCGAGGCGGTCATGTCGATCGGCGAAAGACCGTTCGCGGACGCCATCTGGTCCCAGGCGAGGTAGTCGGTATCGGGCAGCAGGAACAGCTTGGCGCTAGGCTCGCGATGCTCGTCGTAGAGGCCGAGCCACTCGCGCGGACCCTGCGGCGTGACCATGCTGCAGGCACGCAGCACGCTTGCACGCGCCAGTGCGCTCGCGGCGGGATGCTCGAGCAGCACGAGGCCGTCACCGCTCGAGGAGCGCGCATGTGTCGGTGCGTTGACCTCGCGGCGCTCGATCCACAGCACGGTGCCGAGGCGGGGCAGCCATTCGGCGAGCGGCGGCAACCATGCCGACACGGCGTCGCGGTCGCGCGAGGCCCGCCGCGGCACGGCGAACGCCGGCGCATCGCCGGGCAGCAGGACGTCGCTGGCCAGGCTCATCTCGGGGACGTGCAGACCATCACTCATCACGGGCTCCCGTCGCGGACCGACCATGCGCACTGTGGTGCGCATCGCGGCTGTCGCGGACATCGTGGCCCCGGGGCGGGGCGTCGACGCTGGCTGGCATGAAAGGCCGTGGATGGCGGGACGGCGTGTCGGCTGGCTGCGACGTTGGAGACGACCGTGCCGGGGCATCGACCCGCGCAGACGCGGACGACACGACCGGCACGTGGCGGCAGGCGCCGCGTTACTTGGTGAGGATCAGCTTGTCGTTGCGCGTCAGGCGCAGGCGGTACTCCTGGCCGGCGTGCTCGATGACGAGCTCACGACCGCCGGAGAGCAGGCGGTGGCTGTCGATGCGCTTGGCCGGCGCGACGCGCGCGGCGGAGACGGCGCTGGCGAGCGAGGGCGACGAGACCGGGTCCTGCCCGGCGGGAGACACAGCATTCGGACTCAGCATGATCGGGCTCCGGTTGGCTAACGACGCAAATGATAACGATTCTCATTTAGGAGTCAAGCGGTCACGATGCGAAAGCCGCACGGCTTCGGTGGAGCACCGGATCGGCACGGCCCGCCGGCCCTCGTCATTCTATTTGCGAACGATTCCCATTACCCTATCGGCCCGCCGCGCGACCAGCCCCTCCACGCCACTCGACGCGCTCCACGTTGCCTTTCGAGTTCCAGGAGGTTTTCCATGCTGCTCCGACGCCTCGCGCTGTCCTACGCCGCGCTCGTGCTGGCCGGCCCGCTTTCGGCCGCCACGTTCCCGCTCACGTTCAATGCCGACGGCAGCAGCCGCTGGTACGACTTCTACCTCGACGAGTTCGCGCAGATCGACAGGGGCTTCGGGGGCAACCAGGCGCTCGACGGCATGTACGCGATCAGCGCCGAGGCGGATCCGTTCAACCCGACCGTGTACTCGCAGGTCGGCAGCAGTGGCGTCGACATCTTCCCTGCCGAAGGCGCGTTCGCGAACGTGGGCTCGCTGACCTACACCGGCACCGGCGACGGCACGTTCCCGATCACCGCGATCGCGCTCGAGATCGAGCGCTACGTGGCCGACGACTACAGCGCACTCGGTGTCGGCTACACGACGCAGGTCAGCAACATCAACGGCACGGTCACGGTCGCGAACGGCTCGGTCACCGGCATCCAGATGACCGCGACGATCCGCTTCCTCTACGACGCGAGCTTCATCCCGCCGCTCTCGACGATCCCGTTCGAGGGCTCGTTCGAGATCACCGGCGACCGCTTCGCGATCTTCGTCGACGACGACTACAACTTCGGCCACGGCATCCTCCACAACGCCTGGGACCTGGCCGGCTCGGTCGCGAACGTCGGCGGCGACCTGCTGTTTCGTCACGGGTTCGAGTGATCCGGCGGCGCCGATCCGCACGATGCACCGCCCCGGCACAGGCCGAGGCCCGGCGCCTGCCGGCGTGATGCGTCGCCATGGGGCTCGTCACGCGATGCTGATCGTCCAGCCCTGCCGTTCCACATGACACCGCCGCGCCGCAATGAAAGGCGCTGGGCCCCGGCCTGCGCCGGGGCGACGGGGTTGCTGCTCGCGAGCACGACCCTATCGCCTCGTATGACGGAATCGCCTGCGGTGGCTTTGCTCGACCCCTGGCGTCGAAGCGCCACGGCGTGAGTACGCTGTCGCAGGGAGGAACCCGCGAAGCGTATTCCGCCATCGTTCTCGGAAGGCGACATCATCCGCAGCGGAATCGCTTTCGATCGCTCCGTCGGGCGCGAGAACCTGCGACGAGGACCGGAGAGCGGAATGCACCGCTCCCCGGTTCCGTACCTCAGAACCGCAGCTTCGCCGTCAGCGACCACGTGCGGCCGCGACCCGTCTCGATGTCGGTGCCGCCGGCCGGCGTGCTGAGCGCCGGCGTGTAGGCCTTGTCGGTCAGGTTCGAGACGTTGCCGCGCAGCTCGAACGCGTCGTTGAAGGTCCAGTTCGCGAACAGGTCGACGAGGCCGTAGCCGGGCTCGTACGGGCTCTGCGAAGCCGGCACGTTGACCTCGCCGACGTAGCTGCGCGAGACCCTGTAATAGCGCGTGCCGAACGCGAGCTTGCGGTCGAGCACGCGCGCACCGAGCGTCGCGCTGAGCACGTCGTCTGGCACGTAGCTCTGAGCACCGAAACCGTTGACCTGCGAGGGCAGGTCCGAATCGGTGTGCGTGTAGCTCAGCGACGCGAACACGAAGCCCGCGTCGTAACCACCCTCGAGTTCCGCGCCCTTGACCTTGGACTTGCCGGCGACGTTCGCGAAGTGCGTGCCCGGCAGGCCGGTGTCGGCGCCGACGAACGACGCGACGATGTAGTCCTCGACCTCGTTGTCGAAGAACACGAGCTTGAAACGCAGGCTGTCGTTGGCCGTGAACAGGTCGTCGGCGTGCACGTTCGCGCCGAGCTCCCAGCCGCGCGAGGTTTCCGGATCGAGGAACGGGTTCGGAAAGAACGACTGGCCCGGACTGCCCGTGCCGGTCGGATGGTTGCCTCCCGTGAACGTCTCCGAGACGGTCGGCGGACGGAAGGTCTTGGACCAGCTCACGAACGGCTGCAGCCATTCGGTCGGGTTGAGCGCGAACGTGACCTTCGGGTTGAACGCGCCGTCGGAGCGGTCGACCGTGTACGGCCCGACCGGCATGCCGATCGGATTGTTCGCGCGCACCGAGCCTTCGCCCTCCAGCGTGAAGCGGTCGTAGCGCAGGCCGACGATGAGGTCGGCCATGCCCCAGCGCAGCGTCGTGTCGGCGAACACGCCGCCGATCGAGCTCTCGCCGCTCGGGTTGACGCCGCGATCCGGCACCGCCGCGCTGTTGACCGCGTCGATATCGTCGCGGAAGTACTCGATGCCGTACGTCGTCACCACGTGCTCGCCGAAGCGCGAGGTATTGGCGATGTCGAAGCCCGTGCCGGTGTCCTCGATCGTGCGACCGATCGCGGACCCGCCATTCGGCAGCGTCGGGCTCGCGTCGTAGGTCATCTCGACGTCGTTGCGGTAGAGGTTCGCGCGCAGGTCGACCGCATCGTTGCCGGGTGCGTAGGCGTAGGCGACCGTGTAGGTCTTCGAGTCGACGTTCTGCGTGTACGAGTTCGCGGTGAAGTCGTTGTCGTAGGACACCGCGCCGACGGTCAGGCGATGGGTCTCGTTCGGACGGTACTCGAGCTTGATCAGGCCCGAGACGAGGTCCTGCCCCGTGTACGGCACGGTCTGGCCGTCGGCGTTCTCGTAGTCGTCGGGCGAGCGCTTGCTCACCGCGCCGACCAGCGCCCAGTCGCCGAAGCGCGCACCGGCTGCGGCCGACGGTGCGAAGCCGGCGTGGTTGCTGCCGTAGTTGAGTGCGACGTAGCCGCCCGCGGTCTTGTCGCCGAGCACGTCGTCGACACCGAGCGTGCGGAAGTTGACCGAGCCGGCCAGCGCCCCCGAGCTGCCCGTGCCGCTGGCGCCGCCACGCGAGACGTCGATGCCCGCGAGCAGCGCCGGATCGACGTAGGTGAAGCCCTGTGCCTCGTGGCCCGTGAAGCGGAAGTTCTGGCGCACGCCGTCGAGGCGCATGACCACGCGACCGGAGCCTTCGAGGCCGCGGATGTTGACGCCGATGCCGGGGTTTTGCGGACTGTCGCGCGTGTACGTTCCGGCCGTCGAACGCAGCACGTCGTCGAGGTTGTAGCCGCCGAACACATCGATCGCGTCGCGCCCGATCACGCTCGTCGCGGAGGGCTCGGTGGTCGGATCGACATCGTCGGCGCTGTTGACCAGCGGCGACAGGTACACCGTGCCGTCCTTCGCGTCGGTGGCAGGCGCCTGCTGCGCGTGGGCAGCGAGCCCCGGCACGAGCACGGCAAGGATCGCGCCTGCGAGGATCGCGCGGCGCGGCAGGTGGGGTCGGTTCATGGCAAGCTCGCTCCGGAGGAAAAATGCAAATACAATTGAGAATGGTTCGCAATTGTATTCAGCAAGGTGCGCGCTGCCAATGCCGGCGATGCCGGCGGCACCCTGCCCCAGCCAGGACGACCCCGATGACCCGATCCACCCGCGGCACCGCGCACCGGCGCGCGGCCGCGTCACTCCTCGTGGCGGCGATGATTGCCGCGCTCCCGCAGGCCGCGGCGGCAGTGCCTCTGGGCGAGCTGCCGTCCGACCTCTCGCCCTGGGGCATGTTCGTGCACGCCGACCGGGTCGTGCAGGCGGTCATGCTCGGCCTCGCGTTCGCGTCGGTCGTATGCTGGACCGTCTTCGTCGGCAAGGCGCTGGAACTGCACCGCGCCGCGCGTGTGCTGCGCGAGGCGCGCGAGGCGCTCGCGAGGGCGCGTACGCTCGACGAGGCCACCCGTCAGGGGTCCAAGTCAGCGTCGGCGATGCTCGACGCCGCCCGCGAGGAATGCACGCTGGCTGGCACCACGCGCGACGCGCCAGGCATCAAGGAGCGCGTCGCGCTGCGCCTCGAGCGCCTCGAAGCCGCGTCCGTCGCGCGCCTGCGCCGCGGCGTCGGCACGCTCGCCACGATCGGCGCCTCGGCGCCGTTCGTCGGCCTGTTCGGCACCGTGTGGGGCATCATGGACAGCTTCATCGGCATCGCACGCACGCGCACGACCCAGCTCGCCGTGGTCGCGCCCGGCATCGCCGAAGCGCTGCTCGCGACCGCGCTCGGTCTCGTCGCGGCGATCCCGGCCGTGGTGCTCTACAACGTGCTCGTGCGCCGCGTCGCCGCGCGCCGCGGCGAGCTCGCCGACATCGGCGCGCTCGTGCAGGTGCTGGTCTCGCGCGAGCTCGACCGCGCCCCCACGCGACAGGCGGCCTGACGTGGCCGCACGCACCGCGCGTGACGACGACGATCTCGACGACCTCGCCGAGATCAACGTCACGCCGTTCATCGACGTCATGCTCGTGCTGCTGATCGTCTTCATGATCGCCGCACCGCTCGCGACGGTCGAGATCGGCGTCGAGCTGCCCGGCTCGAACGCGACGCCCACGTCGCGCGACGAGCCCGTGCCGCAGGTCGCCCTGCTCGCCGACCGCTCGCTCACGCTCGACGCCGAGCCGGTCGCCCGCGACGATCTCGCCGCGCACCTGCTCGCGCGTGGCGACGACCCGGGCGAGCTGCGTATCGACGTGCAGGCCGACCGCAGCGTCGGCTACGGCGAGGTCATGGACCTCATGAACCTGCTGCGCGATGCGGGCTTCACGCGCCTCGCCCTCGTCGCGCGCGACGCCCGCGGCGAACCGTGACCGCGACGCGCGAGACGTGGCGCTGGGCCGGCATCGGTGCCGGCGTGCTCGGCGTGCACCTCGCCGTCGCGGCATGGCTCGCGCACACGTCACCACGCGACAGCGGAACGGCGCCCGGCGTACCGGAGCCGCTGCGCATCGCGTTCGTGGCACCGGCGCCTGCCGCGACGCCGCCGGCCGCGGAACCGCAGCCCGCCCAAACCCCCGTCACGCCGCGACCGGTCCCGCACGCCGTGCCGACACCGGCACCTGCGATCCCGACACCCGTCCCGCCGAGCCCGCCATCGACGCCTCGACCGGCCGATGCCCAGACGGTCGACACGACACCCGTCGATGCAGCCTCCGAGGCGACGACCTCGACCGAAAGCCCCGTCTCGACGACATCCACCGCCACCGAAGCCCCTGCCGTCGACACCGCGCCGTCCGGCAACGTCGCCGGCATCGACGACGCGACGCGACGCGACGCCGAATCGACCTGGCAGTCGACCCTGCTCGGCCACCTCGAACACCACCGCCGCTATCCGCATCTCGCCCAGAGGCGTCGCGAGGAAGGTGTCGCCTACGTGCGCTTCCGCGTCGATCGCTCGGGCCGCGTGCTGGCCGCCAGCCTCGAGCGCGGCAGCGGCGTCGAGGTGCTCGATGCCGAGGCGCTCGAAGTCCTCGAACGCGCACAGCCCGTGCCGCCGCCGCCACGCGAGCTCGCCGGCGACAGCGTCGAGGTCGTCGTGCCCGTGCACTTCCGGCTGCGCAGGCGCTGACGAGGGCCGACCCCGCGTCGGCGCCCCGCAGGGCGCCGCGAGACACGCGGGGACTTGAAAAGCGTCACGTGCGCCGTGATGGCAGGAGCTCCGCGCGGGGCATGACGCCCTCGCGCCCCCTGGGAGTCACCCCGTGAGCATTCCCCTCCACACCGCCACCATCCCCGTCCTCGCACGCGGCCTGCGCGTGTTCGTGTCCTACCTCGACAAGGCCATCGTGCATGCGCGCGAGCACGGCATCGACGAGGCCACGCTCGTCGGCGCGCGCCTCGCCCCGGACATGCTGCCGCTGTCGGGCCAGGTACAGCGCGCGAGCGACACCGCCAAGGCGACGATCTCGCGCCTCACGGGCGGCGAATCGCCGAGCTTCCCGGACAACGAAACCACGCTGGCGGAACTGCGCGCGCGACTGCAGGCGACGCTCGACTACGTCGCGGCCGCCGACGGCGCAGCGGTCGATGCCGGCGCGCAGCGTGACGTCGTGCTCAAGACGGGCAAGATCGAGAGGACGTTCCGCGGCGACGACTACGTGTTCGCGTTCGGCCTGCCGAACTTCTTCTTCCACCTCGTGACCGCACACGGGATCCTGCGCCAGCAAGGCCTCGCGATCGGCAAGCTCGACTATCTCGGCGTCACGCTGCCCGAGTAGCGCGCACCCGGCCAAGGCGCGAGGCGGCACCCGGGGTCAGGTTCGTTGTCCCGACGCGACCCGGCGGGTGCCGAACTGCTGTCCGGGGAACATCCACACACCACGTCGCGCCGTCAGCGGAGCTGTCGCGTGGTGGTTCCCGGCGCTCGGCGTCGCTCGACTTCACACGCTCGACGCGTCCTCCGGGAGAGGGGTTGGGGAGAGGGTGCGGGATCGAGACCACGTCCGATCATCGTCGCGATCACGGGCCCTCATCCGGCCCTGCGGGCCACCCCGTATCGGGGTACGGGGCAGGCTCTTCTCCCGGAGGGAGAAGGGAAGGAACGCGCGCCATGCCGTGTTGCCGCGAAACGAGTCGGCATCCCGGCACTCATCGCAGGACGCCAGGCGCGACAACGCTTTCCAGCATTCGCTTCGAACTTTCCCCGGACAGCAGTGGCGGGTGCCGGAACCGCAGACGAGCGAAAATGGTCCCCACTCCACGCGTCACCTGTCGTCACGCAACGCATCACGCGCATCGAGTCGATGCGCGGAAGCCGCGTGGCCGGAACGAAGACGTCTCCGCGCCGTCCGCGCTCAACCCTTGCGTGACGGGGTGTGGCGCATCTTCATGTAGACACCGCCCTGCTCGAGCTCCTGGAGCATCTGGTTCACGCGGCGCTGGCGCGTCTCGTCGCGCTTGGCCTGCGAGATCCAGCCGAGGTAGTCGTTGCGCTGGTAGGCCGGACGCTCGTGGTACGCGTCGAGCAGGCGGCGGTCGCGCAGGGCATGCTCGACGTCGTCGGGCATGGCGTGGCGCGCACGGATCGGGGACCCCTGATGTGCAGTCATGGCTGCTGTACTCACCGGATGCGCGGTCCTTCCCCCGCGCGGTAGGCAGCGGGAAGCTTCGCGGACGCGCGCTCAATCGGTGATGAATGCGGGGATTCGGACGACGCGCGGCACGAAGAACCGGCCGGGCGATCGAGGGATCCTGGCATGCGCGGCGACGGCGGGCTGGCGGGGATCGGAAGGGACGCGTCGGCTGGCGATGGCTGGCTTACGCGTGGCGCGCAGTCTAGCGATGCGCGCACAGGCGTGACGAAACGACAATCAGTCGCAACAAGTGGCGGGACAGCGACGCCGTACAACCGCAGGTGTAGTCGCGTACGTCACGTCTTCGGCTGGCGCGCCGCCCACATCTTGTCGACGAGGTTCGGATAGCGTCGCCCGGCCTCGTCGGCGCGCTGCTTCGCCGCCGCCTTCTGTGCCGGCGTCAGCGGCGTGGACCGCTCCGCCGGGTTCGGTCGCTTCCATGGTGGCTTGGCGGTCTTGCGCATGGCGGCATCAACGACGGATCGACGCACGAGCATCGCACGCCGCGCGTGAACGCGGCGCGATGGATCGCATCATGTCGTCGCCATGAAACCGAGATTGGACGTCGCGAAACGACCGACGTTCGGAAACACCGTGGACAGGTCGCCCTGGGCGACGCCGTACCAGCGCGCCAGCGTCGCCGCGTACTGGTCGACCGACGTCGTCGGGATGATCTGGCCCCAGCCCGCGTCGTCGGGCCCCTCGATGCTCAGGTCCGGCAGGCCGCCGTAGAAGCGACGTCCCGATACGGCACCGCCGAGCACGAGGTGATGGCTGCCCCAGCCGTGGTCGGTGCCGTCGCCGTTGATGCTCGTGGTGCGGCCGAACTCCGAGGCCGTGAAGGTCGTCACCGCGTTGGCGAGGCCCATCTCGACCGTCGCGGCATGGAACGACGCGAGCGCGCCGTCGAGCTCGCCGAGCTGCGCGGCCTGGTCCTCGAGCTGGTTGTCGTGGGTGTCGAAGCCGCCGAGACCGACGAAGAAGATCTGCCGCTCCATCTGCAGCGTCGCACGCACGTGGATGAGGCGCGCGACCATGCGCAGCTGGCGGCCGAGATCCGTGTCGGGGAAGGTGGTCGCGAGCGCGGCTTCGCCTTCGAGCGCGGCGTTGATGTCGGCACCGTTGGCCATCGAACGGCGCATCACCGCCGCGTACTGGCGCTGCAGCGCGTGGCCGTGCGAGGCGTCGCGCAAGGCGACGAACGCGGCGCGCCGATCGGCGTTCCACGGCGAGTCGTCGACCATCCACATCGACTCGGCACCGTTCTGGCCGACGAAGTACGGCACCACGTCGTCGCCGGCCTGGAACACGTTCTCGCCGTCGACCGAGATGTTCATCGACAGCGACGGGTTCGGGTTGGTCGCATGGAACATGTCGGCGAGGCGTCCGCCCCAGCCACGCCGCACGACCATGTCGGCGGCGGGCTGCTGCCACGTCACCGACTGGTCGCTGTGCGAGAACAGCTGCGTCGGCACGGGCACGCTGCCGGCCGTGTACTGGGCCTTGGTGATCGGATACAGCAGCGGGCCGATGTTGGTGACGAGTGCGAGCGGCGAGTTGGCCTGGTTGAACAGCGTGGCCAGGCGGGGCATGTCGGCCGCGAAACCGTAGGTGCCGCCGTCGACCGGCGCGGTGAGCGGATTGAGCGCCCGCAGCGTGTCGACCGGCAGCGCGAGCGCGCCACGCGAGGCCGCGTAGCGCGTGCGCGGCGTGCCGCTGCGCGGCACCAGCATGTTGAACGCGTCGTTGCCGCCGTAGAGGTAGACGCAAACCAGTGCGCGGTAGTCGTTGCCGAGCAGGCGCCCGTTCGCGGTGGTCGCCGCGTGGGCGAGCGAGAGCTTGCCGGCGAAACTCGTGAACAGGGCCGAGCCCGCGGTCGCGCAGAGGGCACGCTGGAGGAAATCGCGTCGTTTCATGGCGTCAGCGCTCGATCGCGTATTCGGGGGAACCCATGACCAGCCACAGCGTCTCCTGCACGCGCTGGCGACGACCGCCCGCGGTGTTGTCGAACGTCTGCGCGTAGTTCACGAGCGTCGTGAACATGTGCGGCGACATCGTGCGATTCATGAAGAGCAGGTCGTAGCGGTCGACGAGGCGCACCGGGTCGCTCGCGAACGCGAGCTCGGGCTGCAGATCGACGACGATGTCGTCGGGCGACTGGTCCGGCATGCCGCGCCACGCGTAGAAGATCTTGTAGGCCAGCCCCATCGTCGCGCTCGCGATCGTCGTGTCGGTGGTGATCTGGAACTCCGGGCCATCGAGGCCGAGCACCGTGAGCTCACCGGGCGGGCGGTAGTCGGGCAGGAAGAAATTGAACACCGTCGGCGAACGCAGTGCGGCCTGGCCGAGGTAGTAGTCGGGATTCCACTCGCGGTAGCGGCCGTCGTCGGCGCGCCCGTCCAGCGCGCGCCAGAGATGGCTCAACCGCAGCAGCGGCTCGCGCAGCTTGCCGCGGTTGCTGGCGAGGCTCGGCAAGGTGCGTGCCTCGTTGTCCATGAGTACCGCGCGCACGGTGGCGCCGAGGTCGCCGCGCACCCCGGTGCCGTTGTTGGCGAACACGGCGGCGACACGCCCGACGTAGGCGGGGCTCGGGTTGCTGCTGACCAGTCGGCGGATCAGGTGTTTCGCGATGAAAGGGGCGACGTTCGGATGGTTGAACAGGTTGTCGAGCGCGGCCTGCAGGTTCGACTGCGCCGTGCCGCCCGCGGGCAGCACGCCGCCCGGAAGCGCGACGCCGGGATAGACGAGCAGCTGCTTGGTGCCTGCGCTCGCGTGGTAGGTCTGCCACGGCGCCATCGGCTGCATCCAATAGGCATCCCAGCCCGGATTCGGCCAGTCGACCGGACCCGACGGGCACCAGTCCCAGCGCCACGACTGGCCGCTGTCGGTGCCTGGACAATTGGCCCAGTTCCAGCCCGTGAACACGTGGGCGAAACCGCGGATCGTGTCCTGGTCGTAGGTCGGCACGGGTTGCCCGCCCGACATCACGACCGTGCCGTCCATGTTGAGCCGCACGAGGCCGACCGAGAACAGCTGCATGATCTCGCGCGCGTAGTTCTCGTCCGGCCGGATGCCGGTCGCCTCGTCCGGCTTGCGGTTCTTGAACATCGACAGGTAGTGGCCCATGACCGGGCTCAACGTGACGTTCGCGAGCAGGTCGCGGTAGTTGCCGAACGCGCCGTCGACGAGCAGGTCGTAATAGTTCGCCATCGCGATCGGATAACCCTCGATCGCGCCGCCCTGGTCCGACACGACGAGCAGTTCGCTGAGCGCGAACGCGACGCGCTGGCGCAACTGGTCCGGCGCACGCACGCTGTGCAGCCACCAGGCCTCCTGGCGGCTGTTCTGGTAGACGTCGAGGCCCGCGGCGGCCTGTGACTCGAGGTAGGGGCGATGACGGCTCGGCGCGACCGCGGCCTGGCTCGCGAACCATGCGTTGTAGCCGGTCTGGCGCAGTGCGCGGATCGTCGCCATCGACGGGCCGAACGTGGCCTGCGTCAGGAAGCGAGCCGCGGCCGCGTCGGAATGCGGACCTTCGGTACGATCGTCGAAACCGCCGTCGAACACCCAGTCGCCGGCCGACGCGAACGGCACGGACACCAGCGACGCCACGACGAGCGCGGCGCGCAACACGGTCTTCATCGGACGTTCCCTCTTTGACCGGCTGGCGGTGTGCGACGGACAATAATCCGGCCACGGCACGGCCATTGTGAGGGCCATCACACGCATGATCCGACCCGCCGCCATGCTCGCCGCCGGCCTCGCCACGCTGCTGGTGCCGTCACGCTCCGAGGCGCTCAACGGCTGCCTCGACGCCGACTTTCTCGACCGCACCGGCCGCGCCGAACTCGTCGTCGCGAACGACGATCCGACCAACATGTTCCGTTACCGGCCGCGCTGCGCGACGGTCAGCGAGGGCACGCGCATCGTGTTCCGCGCGGTGCCCACGTTCGGTCACCATCCGCTCTACGGCGGCCTCGTCGCCGGCGGCACGGCGACCATCGATCCCGCCAGCCCGATCGGTTCGATCACCAGCGGCACGGAAACCGTGCGCACGCTCGTCGATTCAGGCGAGTTTCCCTACTTCTGCGACTTCCACTACAGCCAGGGCATGATGGGCTCGCTGCGCGTCGTGCCGACCCTGTTCGGCAACGGCTTCGACTGATCGCGCGCGCCGTCGCCGGCGCGCGCGACCGCCGCATCAGGCGACCAGCGGGGGATAGTCCGTGTAGCCCTTCGGGCCCGGTGCGTAGAACGTCGACGGATCGGCCGCATTGAGCGCGGCACGGTGCGCGAAGCGCTCGGGCAGGTCGGGATTCGAGATCGCGAGCGTGCCGTAGACGATCGCGTCGGCGCGGCCCTCGGCCACCGCGGCTTCGCCGGCGGTCTGGTCGAAGCCGCCGTTGAGCAGCAGCGTGCCGCGGAAGTGTTCGCGCGCGATGCGCGCGAGTTCGACTTCCTCGGGACGATCGTGCTGGTCGTGGCGGATCTCGAGGAACGCGAGGCCACGTGCCGAAGACTGCTCGGCGACGTAGCGCACCAGCGCGCGCGGATCGCTGTCGACCATGTCGTTGTACGGCACCAGCGGCGAGATGCGCAGCGCGACACGCCCCGCGCCGAACACCTCGATCGCCGCATCGACGATCTCGAACAGCAGGCGCGCGCGGTTCTCGAGCGAGCCGCCGTAGGCGTCGTCACGATCGTTGAGGCCGTCGCGCAGGAACTGGTCGATCAGGTAGCCGTGCGCACCATGGATCTGCACGCCGTCGAAACCGGCGGCCTTCGCGCGACGTGCGGCCTGGCGGAACAGGTCGACAATGCCGGGCAGTTCGTCGGTGCGCAGGCGCCGCGGCGCCTCGTACGTCGCCGGCCCCTCGAGCGTGCGCGTCGACGAGCCGACGATCGCCCGGTCGCTCGACGAGATCGGCTGCACGCCGTTGATGCCCGAGTGCGCGGCACGACCCGGATGCCAGATCTGCATCATCGCGAGGCCGCCGCGCGCGTGCACCGCATCGGTCACGGCCTTCCAGCCTTCTGCGGTCGCGTCGTCGAAGATGCCGCCTTCGGCGATGAAGGCGCTCGCATCGGCGGCGACCATCGTGCACTCGGTGATGACGAGGCCGAAACCCGCGCGCTGAGCGTAGTACTCGGCCATCAGCGCGTTCGGCACGTGGGTGGTGCCGGCACGCGTGCGCGTGAGCGGTGACATGACGATGCGGTTGGCGAGTGCGAGGTCGCCGGCGGCGACGGGCGTGAGCAGCGGAGAGGTCATCGGAAGCGTCCTGGATCGTGGGAGGGATCGACGTCGAACACGACGCGAAGCCGTCGACGTGCGCACGCCTGCGCGGATATCAAGGCTTGGCCACGCACGCGGCAGTTTTCGTGGAGATCACGCCACCGCCGATCCGCGCCATCGGCATATCGTTATGCTGCGCGGCCGGGGTCGCGGGGCCTCGTCGGGGACATCGCGATGAAAGACCTGACCCAGGGTTCGGTGCCGCGCCACCTGGTCGGCATGGCCGTGCCGATGGCGATCGGCATGCTCGTGCAGACGCTGTACTTCCTCGTCGACCTCTACTTCGTCGCCCAGCTCGGCGACGCCGCGATCGCCGGCGTGAGCCTCGGCGGCACGGTCATGTTCGTCGTGCTCGGCCTGACCCAGATGCTCGGCGTCGGTACGGTCGCGCTGATCTCGCACGCGGTCGGCCGCAAGGATCACGCCGACGCGAATCTCGTGTTCAACCAGTCGCTCGTCTTGTCGGGCGTGTGCGCCGTGGTCTCGCTTGCGGTCGGCTACGGCCTCGGCGGCGTCTACCTGCGCGCGATCGGTTCCGACGCGGCGACGATCGAGGCCGGCATCGCCTACCTGTGGTGGTACCTGCCCGGCCTCGCACTGCAGTTCGCGCTCGTCGCGATGGGTTCGGCGCTGCGCGGGACCGGCATCGTCAAACCGACGATGGTCGTGCAGATCGTCACCCTCGTGCTCAACATCGTGCTCGCGCCCGTGCTGATCGCGGGCTGGGGCACGGGCCACGCGTTCGGCGTCGCCGGCGCCGGCCTCGCCAGCACCTTGTCGATCCTCGCCGGCGTCGTGCTCATGGCCGTGTACTTCACGCGCATGGAGAAGTACGTCGGCTTCGATGCCGCCCAATGGCGACCACGCCTGGACACGTGGAAGCGCATGTTCTCGATCGGCCTGCCGGCCGGCGGCGAGTTCGCGCTCATGTTCGTGTTCATGGCGCTGATCTACTTCCTGATCCGCGATTTCGGCACGGCCGCCCAAGCCGGTTTCGGTATCGGCGGTCGCGTCATGCAGTCGATCTTCCTGCCCGCGATGGCGATCGCGTTCTCGGTGCCTGCCGTGGCCGGCCAGAACGCCGGCGCAGGCTTGGCCGACCGCGTGCGCGAGACGTTCCGCTCGGCCGTGCTCATGAGCGCCGTGGTCATGTTCGCGCTGACGCTGCTGTGCCAGTGGCAGCCGCATGCACTGATCGGCCTGCTCAGCCACGAGCCCGAGGTCATCGAGGTCGGCGGCCGCTTCCTGCAGATCATCTCGTGGAACTTCGTCGCGCAAGGCATCATCTTCACGTGCTCGGGCATGTTCCAGGCCATGCGCAATACCTGGCCCGCGCTGCTGAGCACCTCGCTGCGACTCGTCTCGTTCGCGATCCCCGCGTTGTACCTGTCGCACCAGCCCGGCTTCCGCATCGAGCACGTCTGGTACTGCTCGGTCGCCACCGTCGCGCTGCAGGCCGTGCTGAGCTTCGTGCTGGTGCGGCGGGAGATGGGGAAGCGGTTGGGCGTTGCCGCCGTGCCGCGCTGATGGTGCGTGAATGGTCGACTGACGCTGCTCCTGTTGAGCGGTGAAGGTGCACCTGCGATCCGCTCCAGAATCGACGTCATCCCGGCGGAAGCCGGGATCCCCTTGAGCGCGACGTTGCAAGACGCCGTTTAGACGCTTCGAACGCGCCGTTCTCACTTCCTGTAAGCAACACTACCTACGACCGCTTGAGGGGATCTCGGCTTTCGCCGGGATGACGTTGTAGTGTCATGCGAGCCCGCACGAGGACGTGGCGCTTACCGCACCACTGGGACGACCCCCGAGTGATCTCTGCGGTGCACGAGTCAGCATCGTCGTAAAGATGAGGGAGAGCAGCGATCGCTCCTCGCGATGGCTGCTAGCGCACTCTCCACCGATACGTGCGGATGTGCTCTCCGCCACCGATTGCGCCGCACAGCCCGGCCTAGACTCGCGTCATGCAGCCTAGGCACCGCCTCATGCGCAACCCCACCTTCATCGCGAGCCTGGTCCTTGCGAGCAGTGCACCGACCACCCACGCCGCGATCCTCGACGTCGGTCCCGGTCATCCCTATGCGACGCCGTGTGCGGCCATCGCCGCCTCGAACGACGGCGACACGATCCGCATCGATGCGGCCGGGCAGTATGCCGGCAACGTCTGCGCGTGGTCGCGCAACGGGCTCACGATCGTCGGTGTCAACGGACGTCCGCGCATCGACGCGGCCGGGCAGGCCGCGCAGGGCAAGGCGATCTGGGTCATCGTCGGCCAGGGCACGACGATCGACAACGTCGAACTCAGCGGTGCGGCCGTGCCCGATCGCAACGGCGCAGGCATCCGCCAGGAAGGCCGCGACCTCACCGTGCGCAACAGCTGGTTCCACGACAACGAGAACGGCATCCTCGCCAACGATGTCGCGGGCAGCACGATCGTCATCGAGAACAGCATCTTCGAACGCAACGGCGACGGCCGTGGCCAGGCGCACAACCTCTACATCGGGCGCATCGACACGCTCGTGTTCCGTCACAACTGGTCGCGCCTCGCGAGCGTGGGTCACCTGCTCAAGTCGCGCGCCCGCGTGAACCACATCCTGTCCAACCGCCTCACCGGCGAGACCGGCGGCACCGCGAGCTACGAGATCAACATCGCCAACGGCGGCCTCGCGTTCGTGATCGGCAACCTGATCGAACAACCGCCGACCACGCAGAACGGCGCGATGCTCGACTACCTCAGCGAGAGCAATCCTCACCCCGACAACCGCCTGTTCGTGGTCAACAACACGTTCGTCAACAACCGCGGCAGCGGCACGTTCGTGCAGGTCGGCGCGAGCGCGAGCCCTGCCCTGCTGCGCAACAACCTGTTCGTCGGCGGCGGCAACGTCACCACGCAGGCGACCGCCGTGCGGGACCACAACCTCGCCGCACCGAGCGTCGCCTTCGTCGACGCCGCGCAGTACGACTACCGCCTCGTCGCGGGTTCGGCCGCGATCGACGTCGGCACCGACCCGGGCACGGGCGCCGGCCAGTCGCTCGTACCGACCTCGACCTACGTGCATCCCGCCTCCGGAATGCCGCGCACGTCGAACGGGATCATCGATGTGGGTGCGTACGAGTTCGGTGACGGTCCGCTGTTCGCCGACGGCTTCGACGGCGTGCCGTGACGCCGCGCCACCTCGCCCGGATCAGCGCGCGAGGTACTTGGCGACCAGCGTAAGCTGCAGTGCCCAGCCGCCCTCGTTGGCGCGGTATGCCTCGTCGCGACGCGACTCGGGCAACGCGTCGTAGCCGGATTCCGTGATCACGAGACGCGTACCGGCTTCGACCTCCTCGAGTTCGAACGCCACCGTCGTCATCGGTTCATTGTCGTAGTCCGCCTGCTTCTCGACCGCGTAAGGATGCCAGCGGAACACGAGCGCACGCGGTGGCTCGACGCGCTCGACGTCGATGACGAACGCCATGCCCGCGTACGGTGCCTGCATCGCGGCGATCGCATCGTCGACCTGCGTCGGCACGATGCGTCCCGCGAGCCGCTGACCCGGCACGAACGCGTCGTCGTCGAACGCTATGCCGAACCACGTGCCGAACACGGCAGGCGTGCCGATCGCCTGCCATGCGCGCTCGCGCGGAACGTCGAGGATCGTGGTCTTGACGATGCGATCGGTGTCCATGGCGGTCGTCTCCTGCGGCAGTCGATGGAGCCTATCAAAGGCCCGCCCATGGCATACCATGCCGGGTCGACCCAGGCCTCGATCCATGAACGACATCACCGTCATCCATCCACGGGGCGCGGCCGCCGTGGCCGCGCGACTCGCCTTCCTCGCCGAGATCGACCAGCTCAAGCGCGTCGATCGCCAGTCGCTGATCACGGGACGCTCACGTCGCGAGAACTCGGCCGAGCATTCATGGCACCTCGCGCTGTTCGCGCTCGTGTTCGCCGACGACATGCCCGGCGTCGATGTGCTGACCGTCGTGCGCATGCTGCTGATCCACGACATCGTCGAGATCGACGTCGGCGATGCACCGATCCACGCGTCGGCCGTCGACCGCGCCGACATCGCGCAGCGCGAACGCGCGGCGGCGCGACGCATCTTCGGCATGCTGCCGGGCGAACAAGGCGCGGCCTTCGAGGCCTTGTGGACCGAGTTCGAAGCCGGCGAGACGCCCAACGCACGCATGGCCAAGGCGCTCGACCGCCTGCAACCGCTGCTGCTCAACACGCTGACCGACGGCGGCACCTGGGCGGAAAGCGGCGTCACCGAGGAGCAGGTCCACGCGCGCTACGGCCCCGTCATCGAGGCCGGCTCACCGGCGCTGTGGGCGGCGGCCAGGGATCGCGTGCGGTCGTTCTTCGCATCACGCGCCAGAACCCGGCAGGACGATTGACGCCTCCCCCCGTTCCGCACGCCTCCTGTCGGCGAGCTCGACGCGGACTCGGACTCAGATGTCGTCGCCGACTGGCGTCGCACGAGGTGCGGCATTCGGCATCAGGTGCGCGAGGACATACCCCGCGAATGCGCAGGCGACCGAATACCGCAGCTCGGTCGGGTCGAACAGGGTTTCGACGGGCTGGCCCGCGAGAAAACCTAAGACGGTAAAGCAGGTTTCGACCAGCAGCAGCGCCGCCACGATGTGCGCGCCCCGATGCATTGCGGCGCCTGCCCCGAGCCTCCAGTAGCAGGCCGTCGCCGTGATCGCGAAGGCCACCTTGAAGAGATCGATCGTGAAGAGGTCGACCGTGCGCCCAGAACTCTCGGAGTGCCAGAAGAAGATGCCGGCGACACCGCCGATGCACGCTCCCGACGCGACGATCGCCAGCGACCAGAAGATGACACGCTTCCATTTCATGCTCGACGAACCTGCCGTGGCGACACGCGGATGCTAGCGGAGTCCTGATCGCGATGTGCATCGATCGCGCACGAGAACCCGCTCGCTGCGCACCATGCGCGCGAACACCCAGATACGGGCGTACCGGCTTTGCGGTAGGACGCCACGCTCGTCCAGCCGCGAACACTACCGGGGCGCGTCGACGATCCATCGCGCGTGGTGCCATCGCCGCGCCGTCGATCACTCCTTGATCAGATCACACGCGCCTTCGATCGCAGCGACAGGCAGTACACGAACGTCACCGCGATGCCCGAGAGCACCGCCGCGCATCCACCCGCCACGGCGACCGGCAACGGCGCGAACATCCACACGCCGGCGTAGACGATGCCGCTCAGCACCATGACCCAGCCGCCGACGCGGGCGACACGCCGCGCCGACGCCTGCGGCACGAAGGCCTTCGGCATGCGGTTGCCGTACCAGACGAGCATGAGACCGATCGCGCCCATGACGATGCGCGTCACGGTGTCGCCTTCGACGAGGCCGAGCTTGCGCGCCAGTGTCGCCACGAGGGCCAACCCGATGAGGCCCACCGCCCAGGCGATGCTTCCACGGATGTCGCTGTTCATCGTGATGCCTCCTTCCTGCGTCGTGACGTTCTCGTGCCTGTCGCGAACGAGTCGACGAAGCCCAGCAGCGCTTCCTCGAGCACCGAGAGCTTCAGGTGGTAGATGACGGACTTGCCGATCTTCTCGGCGTGCACGAGCTCGGCCTCCCTGAGCACCGCGAAGTGCGCCGACATCGTCGGCTTGGAGACGTCGAACGCGTCGCTGAGTTCGCCCGCGCTCAAAGGACCCTCGCGCAGCAGCTGCAGCACGCGGCGGCGGGTGGGATCGGACAATGCCTTGAAGACCTGGCTCATGATGCGATAATTAGCTAATCGTCTAATCATGTCAATGGCCAACGCATCGACCATCGCGGGCCGTCGCATGAAGCGCTAGAGACCGGGATGCAGCGTGGATGTGCAGTCGGCATCGTCGATCGCGATGCCGAAGTGGTCGCCGATCGCGAGACTGCGCGCCGAATAACCCACGGACCACGTGCATCCTGCGCCGTCGCACCCGTAATGTGTCCGGGGAGGCTCGTACTCGGTGACGTCGATGCCGAGACGACGAGCGTCCGTCGTGGCGATCGCAATCGCCTGCTCGGCGCTCATGCAGGACGCGTCGGGCCGGGAAACACAGGGACTCCCCCTGCCCTCCACAGGGCACGCATGCCAGCCACCCTGGCCGACCGCCACGCCCAGCGCATAGGAGATGAGGGTGGCGACACGGGACATCGGGCGAGAACCTCCCTGAAAACACCCACGATGTTGCTTCAAAAGGCACCTCCGGTCACGGCCGACCGCGCCGTCGACCGGCCTCGAAGCCGTCGTCCGTCGATCCGGACATCGTATGCAGGCGGCCTGCCCGACGTCGAGCATGCGGGGTATCCCGCATGCGGTGTCACCGCTTGTCGACGGAAAGCGCGTCGAGCAGGAGGCCGATCACTTCCGCACCACGGCCGTCGCGCACGAGTTCGTGTGCGGTCCATCCACCGAGCCGCTCGATGGAATCGGCGACGTACCATTCACGGACCGCTTCGGCACACGGCGAGAGACGACTCGCGATACGGAAGATGACGTCTTCCTCGGGTTCGGCGTACATCATGGTCTTCGGTCTCCCTCGATCGCCTTGCCGTCGATCGATACGACGAAGCGCGCTCCGGCGTGATGCGTCTCGTCCAGGCCGATGTCCCAACCGTGCGCGAGGCAGATCTCCTTGCAGATCGCGAGCCCGAGTCCTGCGCCGCTGCTCTTCTTGTCGTCGCTGCGGTTGAAGCGATCGAACAGCCGCTCGCGCTGCCTGCCCGGCACGCCGCGCCCGTTGTCGACGACCACGAATCCCGCCGGCGAAACCTCGAGCCGGACTTCACCGCCCCTCGGCGCGGCATGCAGCGCGTTCTCGAGCAGGTTCTTGATGAGCACGAAGAGTGCGCCGCTGTCCGCTTCGACGATGCGATCGTCGCCGCGCAGGTCGACCCTGAGCGTGACCCCTCGACTCGCCGAGAGACGCATCAGGTAGTCTGCAGCGTCGAATGCGGCCACGTGCATCGACGCCGGTTCGAACCGGTAGTTGTGACCCTCGCTGACCTCGGCGAGGTGAAGAAGCTGGTTGACCTGCCGGGCCATCAGCGCGGTATCGCGGAGCAGGGTCTCGCGATCCGCCGCTCCTCCGAGCTCGATCTCGCTCCTGAGCAGCGAGAGCGGCGTCTTGAGCTCGTGGGCCGCCGTCGCGAGGAATTCCTTCTGCACGCGATAGCCGCGCTCGAGGCGCCCGAGCGCATGGTTGAACGCCTGCAGCAGCGGCACGAGCTCCGTCGGAATGTCCTCGATGTTGAGGCGCGCCGACAGATTGCGTGGCCCGATCTTCGACGCCAGATCCGACGCCTCGCGCAAAGGCTTGAGGGATCGCCTCACGATCAGGAACACCACGACGATGAAGACGCCCAGTGCCAGCAAGGCGGTGCGCGCACCGCCACGCGCGTAGAGCTTGCCGGCGTACTCGTCCATCGCGATCACGAGGCGTTCGCTGCGCGCGGCCACGATGGAGTAGACCCGCCCCTCGTGCAGCGCCGTTCCTTCGAGCGTACGAAGCACGACGTCCTTGCCATTGCTCCGGAGCTCGATCCTATCACTGCCGTTGCGCGCCTCGAGAAGTGCGCGCAACGCTTGTCCTTCGTCACTCCGGGCGACGATCGCGCCGGCTGCGTTCCTCACGACATACGCGGCGTCGGCCGGCATCGCGTCGTAGATGCTGATGTCGAGCGAATCCAGATGCACGCGCAGGACACCGCCGGCATCCGTTTCGAGCCCTGCGGAGATGTCGGCGATCGCACCCCTGAGCTCTTCGTGCTGCCTGCTCTCCAGCGACGCGCGGAAGCTTCTGGACACGAGGATGCCGAACGCCGTGGCCACGACGATGCCGATGAACGCCGCGAGCATCAGTCGCCCGGCGAGACTACGCGAGCGCATCGGGCCTCCGAAGCGCGAAGCCGAATCCACGCACGTTCACCAGATCCATCGGCGCACCGATCGCGGCGAGCTTGCGCCTGAGGCGATGCAGTGCGACATCCAGCGCATTCGGGGTCACGGCCGTTCCGAGACCCCATGCCGCGGACTCGAGGGCCGAACGACGCACACTGCCGCCTTGTGCCTTGAGCAGGCACACCATGATCTGCAGCTCGGCGATTCCGAGCGTGACCGTCTCGTCACCGAAGGCCATGCAGCCGGCGTCCGGCACCACGCGCACGCCCAGATGCTCGATCGTGAGCGATTGCAGAAGCGGCGGTCTTCTCAGCAACGCGCGAACGCGTGCGATGAGCTCTTCCATCTCGAACGGCTTGGTGAGGTAGTCGTCGGCACCGGCTTCGAGTCCGTCCACGCGATCGCGCAGCGCATCGCGTGCGGTGAGCATGAGGCACGGCACGCGTTGGCCTGCTGCGCGCAACCGGCGTACGAGATCGAGCCCGTCGCCGTCCGGGAGTCCACGATCGACGACCACGGCCGCGTAGGCTTCGTCGCGCAAGGCGGCCCACGCCTGCTCGGCATTCGGGAACGCGTCGACGGCCATCCCCGACGCGGAGAGTCCGCGCTGGATGAGCGACAGGAGGCGCTCGTGGTCTTCGACGACGGCGATGCGGGACATGGGCGGTGCGGATCCGGCGGCAATCAGAACGGACGGCTGATCCCGATCATCAGGCGCAGCGTACCGCTGGTGTCGGGCTCGATGAACGGGCTGTCGGTGATCTCGCCGGGAAGGACCTGATACTCCAGGGCACCAAAGACGTTCCACTTCGCGCCCAGCGGACGCATGACATCGAGGCTTGCCTGCGGTATCACCACCGAGCCGGGCCGGTAGGCCTGCACACCACGCGCGACCTCCTTGTCCAGCGTTCCGTAGTAGTAGTCGGCCATGTCGCTCGAAAGCGCCCGGACACCGAGGCCCGGGACGATGCGCGTCTTTCCGAACTGAAGCGGATAGCCGTACTCGATGCTCAGCTCCTGGCCTTCGCTGGTACCCGTCACATCGGCCAGCGCACGCACGCGCAGCGTTCCGGCATCGCCTTTCCAGGTCGCGGCGAAACCGGCATCCGCCGCGTCGTCGCGGTCCGAGAGCAGCGCCGCATCCAGACCGTTGCGTGCCAGTTCCGCGCGGCCGAGATCCTTGATGTCGAACCCGTCGAAGCGCCCCGCCAGCAGCACATCGAAGGTGAAGGTTTCCCCCTTGACGAGGTGCATGCCACCGGTCAGACCTTGCCAGAAGAAGCGTTCGCCTCGCCACGCCACCAGGGGGAAAGGCCGGACACGCGTACCCTCGCCTGCGTAGGGACTGTCGCGGATCACCGTACCGATGCCGAGCGTCCAGTCGCCGGCGGGCTGCCCGGCGCCGCTGCCGATGCGGTCGGTGGTCTGCTGGGCCAGCGCGAGGGACGGCGCGGCAAGCAGCGCGAGGAGGCAGGGATGACGCATGTCGGATCCAGGGTCGTCGAGGGAAGCTCAGCTTGAGGTCGATGCTCTTACCGACGACTTACAGGCTGCGAAAGGCGTACAAGGAAGGGTACGAATGATCGCGCCAAGGCGGTTCCTTGGCCGTGTGAGCAGGCGCCGAAGGCGAACGGGCGCCGTACCGCTCTTCGCTCGTGACGGTCCTGTTCGCCGAGCGAGACGTTCGCCTGCATGAGCCTTGACCGCGCCGGGATGCGAACCGGTGATGCCGCTCCGCTTCATCGTTCGTCGATACCGCGAGATGACCGAGGCAGTGACGCGTTGCCGGTGGTCCTCACGTTGCGCCCCTACCCGCCCGCATGTGCCGGTTCACACCGTGGCTTCGCGTGGTCGGAACACGAGCTCGTCGTCGTCGCGCATGCCGAAGGCGTTGCACAGTAACCCGGCCATGATCCGTTCAAGCACGACCTCGCCCATCTCGAACCGGTACCCGAGCACCCGCGTCCTGCCCAGGCTCGAGAGATAGCTCGTCGACGGTTCGATACCCTCGTCGAGAAACACGCGCTGGACGGCCCTGTCCTCGTCGGGATCCTTCAGCGGTTGCGTGAAGAGCGACCAGTTCCACCCGGTACCGTGCTTCTCGATGAAGAACCCATCGTCGGTTCCGCGGATGCGTACGTGGAACGACAAGCCGGGGGTCGCCGCGACGATCGCATCGATGCCATGTCGGAACGCTTCGAGTGCACGGATGTCCTCGCTGCTTCGCCGGCGATGCAGCGGAGGGCTCTCGAAACGCGCCGTGGCCTCGAGCTCACGCAGCGTGGCATGCAGGCCGTGGATATCCAGGATCTCACTCAGATGATCTTCCTCGATGCCATGTCGCTCGACGGCATCGGTTTCGTCATCGGAACGCGACGCAGCATCCTCGAATACCCACAGAACCTCGCCATCGTCCATCTCCTCGCGCCCTACGAACACGAGCGTGTGGATATCAGGCAACGTGAGCTGTTCATCCAGGTAGAAAACCCTGAAATAGACATTGCCGGGAACGAGATCGACGGGGCGCGTCATGGCACCCCCGCCTGGTCCGGTGATGACGATGAAGGGTCGGCTTCGTGCCGCCAGAAACGACTCACGGCGATCACCAGCCCAAGCTCGCGACCGACGTTCGCGACGTGATCGCCTACCCGATGCTGAAGATCGAACACGAACGGTTGCTCGAGGAAGCAGGACTCCCTGAAGAAGGATTCGAGATGACCCGGATCATTCAAGCCGTTCGCGATACTCCGCTCGCTCGCGAGCGTCGCCGCATCGACCGATCCGCGATCGAGGAAGCGCGGGTTCATCGCGACGACATGCCGGGCGAGCGCTTCACCAAGGTCGGCGAGTTCGCGTCGATCCGATGCGTCGTCGTCGGAGTACGTGAGTTCGACCACGCCGACGACCTGTGCCCGGTGCGTGTAGGTTGCGAGCCTTCGCGATGTCTTCACTCTGTTCGTCCTCTTGTACGCGAGGGAGACGGGCTCGCGTGTCGGTCGACGATCGCCGGCGACTCCGATGAAGCGGAGACGTTGGGCATTGCGTTACGAGAAACAGCGTCATCGCCCCTGCGACTCCCCGCCCTGCCGTGACGACGTCGATCGACGCCGGGTCAGGAGCCGTTCGCCGATCCCGCAAACCATGCTTTCGCTTCGTCGCTGCCGAGCCACGTCGCCGACCACGCACCGACGGCGAGCACCACGAGGGATGCCCCGATCGCGAATACCACTTCGCGCTCGGGCCCCACGCTCACCAGCGTGGCGAGCCAGAAGATCCCGCTCAGTGTCGCGAAGGCGGCCGACACGCCCATGATCACCCTCGCGACCACCCGCATCACACGCCAACGCATGAACACGCCGACGGCGATGCCCAGCATCACGACCACGTTGACGGCGATCCACGCCAAGGACTCGCCGGAAGGATCGAGCAAGGGCGCAATTGCGAACACCGCGAAGCAGGCGGCGATCAACCGGGCCTTCGTTACTGCCGACGGCGCATCAGCACCCATCGAAACGGTCTCGCATCAGGAAAGATTCGCTTGCCGACCGCGATTCAGAGTCCACGCTCTTTCCCCGGCAGCGAGAAGGCGATCACGACGTTGTCGGGTACCTGCTTGAACCGCTTCGCGACCGAACGCCGGCTCACGTCGGCGAGCTCGTCGATCGCGACGCCGGGCGGAACGCCATCGAAGTTGATCGTCACGCTGAGGAGCGACCCGTTCGACCAGCGGAATCCGACGAACGGTTCATGACCGACGTGCTGTCTGATGTCCGCGGCCACATCCCTGGCGTGCTCGAACCCTTGCGTCGTGGTGTCGAAGAGGTTGCACCCCGAGAGGCCGACCACCGCGGCCAGTCCCATAGCCCATGCACGCATCCTGCCGTCCCCTGCCGATCCGGTTGCGGATCACGCGGCTGTTGTAACGAGCCGCACGGTGCATGGCAAGTCGAGCCGAAGCGGCATCATGCTGTGTGCGCCCGCATTGAACTGCCGGACAGGGTCGAGCGTCGGCAAGCGACGCTCAAGGCGTGGCGTGTATCCCGAGGCTGCTCGCATTCGCCTCGGGCTGGTCCGAACCACCGATGATGTCCGTCATGCCACGTGCGAGTTCGGCAGCCTTGTCTGGCGTCGGCGCATGGCGGATCGCCAGAGTGGCCGAGACCTCGGCATCCTCCTGTCGCCCCAAGGCAGACAACGCGCGGGCTTCGCTGAAGCGCGCCAGCCAATCATGCGGCGCATGGATGACGGATGGTGTGATCACCTCGAGCGCCCGGTCGTATTGCTTCAGTGCCAGCAGATGCTCGGTGAGAAAGTGGCGTGCGACGATGACGGCGCGCGAGCTTTCGTGATCCCCCTGCCTCAGGTGACATGCAATCGCGAGCTCCATCTGTCCGGTCGCCTCGCTCCGGCGACCGAGCACGTTGAGAACGCCAGCGTATTCGGCGTGGTATTCCGACAACGCCCAATGGTTCGGATCAGCGAGTTCCAAGGCCTCTTCGTACAACGCAGCCGACTGCTCATGCAGGCCGGCTGTCCAGCTTTCGAATGCCTGCCTCGCGAGCTTCCTGGCTCTGGTGGTGTCGGTCATGCGCACACTCCCCGTTCCGTCCATCCGGTCCGCGCGTTCTTGCGTCAGTGCCGCGTCACCACGATCGGCTCGCCCTTCGTGATGATCATCGTGTGCTCGTACTGGGCCGACAGGTTGCCGCGCGTGCCGACGAGGGTCCAGCCGTCGGAGGTCTCGTTGACGATACGGCTTCGCGTGGAGAGGAACGGCTCGATCGTGATGACCATGCCTTCGGTCAGCACGCGCGTGTCGTCCGGATCGTAATAGCCCGGGATGTGCTCGGGCTCTTCGTGCAGCGAGCGGCCGACGCCATGGCTGGCGAGGTTCTCGATGATGCGGAAACCGTAGGTCTTTGCGGTACGTTCGATCGCAGCGCCGATCACGTTGAGCGGACGTCCGGCGCGCGCTTCGCGCATCGCCGTCTCGAGCGCGAGGCGCGTGGCGTGGCACAAGCGCGTCTTCAGCGCATTGGTCGGCGGCACGACGCGCGTGCCGCCCGTGTCGGCGAAGTAGCCGTCGAGTTCGGCCGAGACGTCGACGTTGAGCACGTCGCCGGGGCGGATCACGCGGTCACCGGGGATGCCGTGCGCAGCTTCCTCGTTGACGCTGATGCAGGTCGCGCCAGGGAAGTCGTAGGCGAGCATAGGCGCCGACCGTGCGCCATGGTGCTCGAGCAGGCGTGCGCCGATCGCATCGAGTTCGCGCGTGGTCATTCCCGGTTCCGCGGCGTCGAGCATCTCGTGCAGCACGAGCGACACGATCCTGCCGATGCGCTTGAGCGCGGCGACGTCGGCTTCGTTCTCGATGGTCATGGTGTCGTTCCTCGTGTGGCGTGCAGTGATGCTGTGACGGCTGCACCGATCCCTGGCGTCGCGTCGATCATGGCGTGCACGAGACCCGAGACGAGGCTCGCATCATGCGGTCGGAACAGGCCATCAGGCCGCGGCTTCCGACGAGGGAAGCTCGACCACCTCCATGCCCTTGATCCGCCCCTCCGCGATCGTGAAGCGGTGGCCGACGTGCATGTCGGCGAGCAGCGTACCCTGCAGGTCGCGCACGACCTGATGCACGTCGACGAGGACGGTCGCGGCATCGAGCCGGTCGAACGCGGTCGGCTCCACGTGCGGATCGATCTCGCCCCACTGCTCGGTCCAGTAAGCGCGGATCTCCTCGGCGCCCTGGACGAAACCGCCCTTGAATGCCTTGGGCCACGTGACGTCGGTGGTCATGAGGGCGACGGCCGCGTCGATGTCGCGCGCGTTGAAGGCGGCGTACGCGGCGCGCAGCAGCTGGATGTCGTGATCGGAAGGTCGGCTCATCGGGATTCACCAGGGGACAGGGAACGGGCGGATCGAAGCGACGTCATGCGACACGTACACGCCTCGTGTCACCGCGCATCGGGTGCCCCCTGCGAGCATACGCGTCGGGCAGGCGTTCGGAACGCACCGCGTGCACGATGGCGAATCGTGCCGCAACACCTCGATGGGCGATCCGGCAAGGCCATTCTCGACGATCCGCATGCTGACGCCTCACAGGAAGCCCGGATCGCTCGGCCGCGCCGCACGTGCCGCGGCGAGCGCATCGTTTTTCGACAACCTCGAGAACTGGACGAGTGCCCGCTCGAGTTCGCGCGGGCTGTAGCTCAGGCCGCTCAGCCCGATCTCGACGTCTGCGCCCGTGAACACGCGCTTCATGGTGCTGCTCATGGGATGCCGCTCGCCGGACGATGCCTTGCCAAGCGTCACGAAGAGCCGCCCTGCCCCTCCGTCGTGCTTCGCACGGGCGATCTCGTGCCATGGGATCAGGCCGATTCCACTCTTGACATCCTCGATGCCGCGTTCGTCGACGACCACGGCCGGATCCGTATCGAGCAGCGCCTCGAATGCGGACCGCCCGATCGTACCGCCGACACAGATCGAGACGAACGCCGAACATCCCGCAATCAGCACGATGAATCGATCGCTCGTGCCGAACGCGAGGTAGAGCGAGTAGAGCGCGATCACCGCCATCATCGCGGTGAACGGCAGCGAGAAGGCCAGGGTCCAGCGGCGGCGGTACAACGCGATCGGCTTCATGGACATGGAGGCTCAACGTCGACGATTCGGTGGACACGCTTCGCGGATCACGCCATGCAACGGGATCGATGGCGTCTCATCCGTCCTCGGCCTTCGGCAGGGGATCGAGCGTGCCGCCGCGCGTGATGCGGGCCGTATCGTCGAGCAGCGTGCCGAGATAGGCGGCATAGCTGTCGGGATCCTTGTCCGTGGAGGCCTCGAGTGCCTTCTTCACCTTGGGCATGCAGTCCTTCGCCGTCGTATTGCCGAGCAGGACATCGTAGTTGCAGCTGACGTAGACGTACTCCAGTCTCGTCTGCTCGGGAAGGTCGCCCGCGAGCGCCTCGCGCATCTGCGCGAGGGCCTGCCCGCGCAGCTGGTTCGCCTTCTCGTGGTCGCCGAAATCCTGGTACCGCCTCGCAAGGACCCTGGCGAGCTTGTTCCTGAACTCGTCGGGCTTTTCACGCAGCGCGTACACGGCCTCGAGCAGCGCAAGCTTCTGTCGGGTGTCGAGCGGACCCTGATAGTGCTTCCCGAGATAGGCCTTGATCGCGTCCCGCTCGCCGTCTGTCAATCCCTCGAAGTCCTGGATGAAGGCGATGAAGCCACTCTGTTCGCAGAACCAGATGCCCTTTTCCTCCGTCAGCGGCCAGAACACCTGGTCGTACTTGCTCGGCCAGCCGTAGATGTAGCCGCCGTAACTCGCCGGCACGTGCACACGGCAGGTGGCGTCACCTCCGAGCGGATCCGGAACCTGCCTCTCCATCCAGGTCGTGGCGAATGCATTCCCGACGGCGAACGCGCACAGCAGAGCAAGAACCTTCTTCATGGGCGGGCTTCCTCGAGTGGGAAACGATGTCCGGTCAGGCACGGGCGAGTGCTTGGAAACGGTACGGCGGGGGCAGCGGGGTTGGACCGGAGAACGTACCCGTGCAGTCGACGGAGAGTCACTCTCGAACATCGGCTCCATCCTCGAGCAACTGCTGCAGACGCCGCGGGTAGTGGTTGAGGAAATCCCTCGTCACGGCGAAGTGCTCGGTGTCCTCGTATGCGATCTCCTGCAGGCCCGAATCGTCGAACAGCATGATCCTGGCGTTCGGGTACGACAGCAGGATCGGCGAGTGCGTCGCGATCACGAACTGCGAATGGTCCTCGACGAGTTCGTGGATCGCGCCGAGCGCCGCAAGCTGGCGGCTCGGTGACAAGGCCGCCTCGGGTTCGTCGAGCAGGTACAGGCCGTTGCCGCGGAACTTGTTGATCAGCACGGCCATGAACGATTCGCCGTGGGACTGCCGGTGCAGCGACGTGCCGCCGTAGCCCTCGAGGTAGCCGACTTCGTCCATGTAGCTCGCCACGTTGAAGAAGCTTTCGGCGCGCAGGAAGTACTCGTCGCCGGGCTTCGATACGCCGCGTGCGATGCGCAGGCTCTCGTGCAGCGGTGACAGCGAACCAGCCGAGCGGAAGCGCACGTTCTTCGTGCCGCCCTCGGCACCGAATCCGAGCGCGACGGCGATCGCTTCGAGCACTGTCGATTTGCCCGAGCCGTTCTCGCCGACGAAGAACGTCACGTTCGGATGAAAGTCGATGCCGCCGATGCCGCGCACTGCGGGGATGCTGAAGGGATGCACATGCGGATCGACCTCCACGCCAGGACGGATCGATGCACGAAGCAGGTAGGGACTGGTACGCCGGGCCATGCGATTCCTTCCGGGCAATTCTTTCCAGAGCAATCGCCCCAATCGGCTTCTGCGCTTCTACCGAGGACGATGGTCCGATGTCGCTTCACTCTGCCTCAGGTGCGCTCGATCGCCAACTGCCCGCTAAACGGGGTGCGTCGCGCTCAGCCTCCGTTGTGCGTCGCAGCGGTGTAGTGACCCTCCATCTGCCCCAGCCGAGGAGTCGCCATGTCCAATCCGCTGACCGTTCCGCTCGATCGTGTCGTCTCGCGTGCCTCGCGTGCGGGGCATGATCTTTCCAAGGCCGCGCATGCGGCGCACGCGATCGTCTCGCGTGATGTCGACAAGGGCTTGAAGCACGCACGCGCGCTGTCGGGCGACCTGCTGCGCCAGGGCCGCGAAGTCAGCCGCTCGGTGCGTGGCACCGTGGGACGTCATCCGGCGGGCGCTCTGATCGCGGTGGCCGCGGTCGGTCTCGCGGCGGGTTGGTTCGTGAAGCGCCTCATCACGGGGCGTTCGGCACCGTCGACGACGGCCGCGCGTGCTCCGCGTGCGAAGCCGGCGGCGCGTCCGCGCCGTCGCGCAGCGGCACCGTCCGCCGAGTAAGCACTCGTCGTCACGCACGCCGCTGCCGCGTGACGCCAAGACCGCGCCGCCGTGAGGCGGCGCGGTCGTTTCAGGCCTTGTCGTACGGCCGCGAGAACTCAGTCGAAGCTCGCGCTGAACACGGTGTCGGTGACGACTTCGCGGTAGGCAAGCACGAAAGTCCCCTGCGCCGCTCCGTAAGGCCGGACGCGCACGGTGCGCGTCCCGTTCGACGGCGCCGTCCACTGCAGGCGCGACTGCAGCCCGCAGAAGTCGTCGTTCGACACGCCCGCACCGATGATCTCGATGATCGTGTCGAACGTAGCCGAGCCGCCGTGCGCGCTGCAGGTCGACAGCTCGTAGGTGCGGCCAGACACTGCCGGCAACGCGAACTCCCAGGTGCCCTGCGGACCGATACGGCCCAGCGGGGCGGTACGCCAGCCCGTGACGGGCGCGAGCGTGGGCGGCGCATTGCGAACGGTCACGCGACGGTCGTTGCGCGACGAGCTCGTGTTGTTGCCGGTGCGCGGGTCGCCGGCGTCGAGCCACAGCGTCGGGTAGTAGACACCGGTCGGAATCGTCGAGGGGATCGTCGTCGCGCTCGGCGTGAAGCCGTGCGTCGAGAACGGGTCCATCGTCGACGTGAAGTTGGCGGTGCGCAGGTAGCGATACGTGTCGGTCCAGCTGTTCCAGTTCTGGTTGAGGTAGATGTCCACCGACGGGTTGGCGAACGTCGTCGTGCCGAGGTTCTCGATCTGGAACGCGCCGAGCGACAGGGTACCGCCGTGCGTGACCGAGACCGATGCGGCCAGCGAAGCCGTGTACGTCGCCTGGTTCGAGGTCGTCGAGTCGCTGGTGCGGTACTGGCTGATCGCGACATCGAACAACGCGCCGCTTCCGTAGCGGTTGCGGATCGCGTTGACGTCGTCGGTGCTCAGGCGCGCGAGGCGGAACGCCTTCGGCGCGTAGTTCATGACCGAGTCCCACCACACGTCCTGGTGTTCCCAGGGATGATCGAGGCCCCAGCCGTGGCCGAGCTCGTGCAGCATCGTCTGCTGGAAGCTCCAGCACGTGCTGTCGGGATTGGCGCCGGTGAAATCCTCACGCGTCCAGCAGTAAGCGGGATTGAACGCGATGTCGGCCTCGGTGATGACGTTGCTGCCGTTCCAGCGCGACCACGTTACCGCGAGCGTCGTCGCGCCCCAGCCTTCACCGAACTGGTCGATCATGGTCTGGTTGCTCGGCCAGCCGACGAGTTCGAAGCGGCCGTTGCCCCACGACCACGTTCCGAGCTGCGAGCCACTGATGCGGAACACGTTGTCGGAATAGCTGTTCCATGCCGACATCTGGTACTGGTCGTGCGGACTCCATTCCCAGTCATGCGGGTACTCGTCGTAGACGACGGGTGCGCTGATGGTGGGGCCGTAGTGGTAGCGCGGACCGACCCATGGCGGCGTCTCGTCGATGCTGTGGCCATCGTGCTGCGCCTCGCGCGGCGTCGACTCGGGCACGGGGCCTTCGACCTTGTCGTAGGGACCGAAGCCAGGACCGGGCGCCGGCATCTGCAGCGACGACGGCACGTAGGCCTTCGACGGATACACGCTCGTGTCATCGCCACGTGACGGCACGAACACGCGTGCCGGTGCGTGGCCGCGCTGCTGCACGAGGTGATCGACTTCGCCGAGCAGCTCGCCGGCATCGCGCCGGTCGGTGCCCGACAGCGCGCGGGCACGGCCTTCGTCGTCGAGCGCGTAGATGCCCTGGGCACCGCCGACGAACGGCGCGAACACCTCGCCGCGATCGGGACGCAGGAACACGAGGTAGCGAGCACCGGTCTCGAGTTTCGGGTTCGAACTCAGCGCATGCGTCTCGTCACCGATCGTGCCGCCGCCCTGCGACAGCACGAAGGTCTGGCCGGGCGCATCGGCCGCGAGCACGTCGCGTTCGATGACGAAGCGGTAGTCGGTGACGATGAGGTTGCCGCGCGCGTTCCATCGCGCCTGCGTCGAGACGAGCCGCGCGACGGCAACCGTGTCGGCTTCGGCGACGAGATCGGGCAGCGCACGCGGCATGTCGTGCTGGGCGTGCGCGGCGAGCGGCACGATCGCGAAACCGGCGGCGAGCGCGAGCCCGAGCACCTTCGCGGGAACGCCGCGCACGCGGCGGCGGACGGAACGCGCCGACGCGCGCCCGGAGGCTGTGTACAACGAGATCATGGCGGAATCCTTCGCAACGTCAGGGGAAGCCGGGGCGCAGGCTGCGAGCGGGCACCTCCGGCAGCTTTCCCGTACGAGGCGCAGGCAGGATTCCTGACACGAGCCTGCATGAACGATGGCCTTCGCGTGCATGCGCGGGCGCATGGTGCGACCGTCACGGGCATGTCATCCTGCACGCCGACAGCCGCGCGCCGACGCGGGCGGAGCCGCCCGTCCACCGACGCGCGGTTCGTGCGTCCACCAGCAGGTGCCCGATGAGCGATCCCGTTGTGTCCATGCCGTTCCGCGGCGTGTCTTTCCCCGTGCATGCACGACGCTGGGCGACCGCGCTCGGCCTTGCTGCGTGCTTCGTCGCCGGCCTCGCGTCCGCGCAGCCCGCGTCGCGCGACCTGCGTCCGACCGGACCGGCCACCGGGCTCGCCGACTCGGCGGCCTTGCGCGCGACCGTGTTCGGCACGCCGCCACAGGAGATGGCCGAGCAACCCGAGCGTGTGCCGCTCGTGGAAATGGACGTCGCGATGCCGTGGGCGATGCCGGTACCGGACGTGTTCTGGTTCAACAGGAATCTGCGCGTGTGGTTTTCGGCGCAGCCGAAGCCCGCACCGCTCGCGATCATCGTCTCGGGCACCGGCAGCGACGGCAACACGACCAACATCGGCCTGCTGCGCGGTGCGTTGTACGGCGCCGGCTACCACGTGCTGACGATGCCGTCGCCGACGTTCCCGGGCTTTATCGTCTCGACCTCGCGCACCGGCGTCGCCGGCGACCTGCGCCAAGACGGCCGCGATCTCTACGACGCGATGCAGGTCGTCGTGTCGCGCCTGCCGGGCAAGGTCGCGATCGAACATGTCGACGTGATCGGCTACAGCCTCGGCGGCGCCAACGCGGCGATGGTCAAGGCGCTCGATGCGCAGGACCGCAAGCTCAACGTGCGCCGCGCGATCATGATCAACCCGCCGGTCAGCCTGTTCGCGTCGATCGGCCGCCTCGACCGCCTGTTCGCACAGAGCATCGGCTCGGCCGACACCGGCCTCGAGCGCCTCTATCAGCGCCTCTACGCCGAGCTCGCCAACCTCTATCGCGCCTCGGACGAGATCCAGATCGACGAGAACTTCCTGCTCGGTGCGGCGGCGACCGTACTGCGCACAGACGAGGAGTTCTCCGCTGCGATCGCGCTCAACTTCCGCCTCGCGCTGGCCAACATGTTCTTCGCGGGCGACCTCTACGCGAAGACCGGCGCGGTCATCGATCCGGCGAATCCGCCCCGCAAGGGCGACCCGCTCGACGGCATCTCGGCGACGCTGCGCGGCAAGCCGTTCGCGGCGTACTTCGACCAGGTGTTCGCGCCGTACTACCTGCGCACGCGTCCCGGCGCGACGCGCGAGTCGCTGATCGAGGACAACCGCCTCGCGATCATCGGCGACACGCTGCGCAACGATCCGGATTACTTCGTGCAGACCAACCGTGACGACCTCATCCTCGATGCCGCCGAGCTGGCCTGGCTCGAGACCACGTTCGGCACGCGTATCGCCGTCTACGACCACGGCGGCCACCTCGGCAACATCGGCGAACGCCGCCAGATCGCCGACATGCTCGACATGCTCGCGGGCCGCTGGAACGGAGGTGCACGATGATCCGCCATGCCTGCGTCCTGATCGCCGCATTCGTGCTCGGTGCCTGCGCCTCGAACGGCGTGCGCGTGCGCAACCTGCCCGACGAGCGTCCTGCCGCGAGCCGCGCGGTGGCGATCGAACGTGCCGAGGCGATCGCCGCGCGTCGCCAGGCCACGCTGCCGACGCCACCCGAGGGCGAGGCCGCACCGCCCGTGATGACGCCGGCCGATGCGCCGTCGATGCTCGTCTACGATCCGTGGGAGCGCATCAACCGCTTCACGTACCGCTTCAACGCGCGCTTCGACGAAGCCGTGTTCCTGCCGGTCGCGAACGGTTACCGGCGCCTGCCGCGCCCCGTGCGTGGCGGCGTGCACAACTTCTTCTCCAACCTCGGCGAGATCGGCAGCACGCTCAACTTCACGCTGCAGGGTCGCCCCGTGTACGGCCTGCGCAGCTTCGGCCGCTTCGCGATCAACAGCACGATCGGCATCGGCGGCCTGTTCGATGTCGCCAGGAAGATGCACCTGCCACGCGCGCCCACCAACTTCGGCACCACGCTGTCGAAGTGGGGCATGGGTCCGGGCCCGTACGTCGTGCTGCCGCTGATCGGCCCGTCGTCGCTGCGCGACAGCGTCGGCCTCGCCGGCGACTTCGGCTTCACCTACGCGATCGATCCGGGCGGCTTCTACCGCACCTCGGACAACGCGTGGATGTTCGGCGTCGCCAACTCGATCGACCTGCGCGCGAACATCGGCTTCCGCTACTACTCGACCGGCTCGCCGTTCGAGTACGAGACGATCCGCTTCCTTTACATGCAGCAGCGCCTGCTCGAGGACGACAAGCTGCACGCGAACGATCCCGACAAGCAGCGCGTGCCGGGTCTTCCGGCCGGGCAGTGACGATGCGCTGCCCGCGCGCGAAGGGCGTGCCGGCATGAGCGGCGCGCTCGCGCTCGCGGGCAAGCTCGTCGCGAGCCTCGCGATCCTGCTCGCGGGTGCGTGGGGCACACTCGCGCTGCGCTTCCAGGCGCCGGGATCGGACGCCATCAAGCTCGTCGCGGCCACGCTGTGGGCCGTCGTCGCGCTCGCCGCTGTGGTGCTGCTGTGGCGAGGTGCGGCGCGTTTCGCCCTACCCGGGTTCGCCATCGCGTTCGCGCTGCTGCTCGCGTGGTGGATGAGCCTCGCACCCGCCGGCACGCGTGCCTGGGCCGACGACGTCGCGCATCTCGCCACCGGCACGATCGACGGCGACATCGTCACGCTGCACGCGGTGCGCGACTTCGACTGGCGTACGAAAGAGGACTACACGCCGCGCTGGGAGCCGCGCCGCTACGATCTCTCGCGCCTCGCGTCGGCCGACGTGATCCTCTCGTACTGGGCCGGCGAGTGGATCGCGCACACGCTCGTGTCGTTCGGTTTCGACGACGGTTCACACGTCGTGTTCTCGGTCGAGATCCGTCGTGAAGCGCACGAGCGCTTCTCGGAAGTCGGCGGCTTCTTCAAGCAGTTCGAGCTGTCGGTGATCGCTGCGGACGAGCGCGACATCGTGCGCGTGCGCACCAACGTGCGTGGCGAGGACGATTACCTCTACCGCCTGCAGCTCGCTCCCGACGCGCGGCGTGCACTGTTCCTCGCCTATGTCGACGAGGCCAACCGCCTCGCGCGCGAGCCGCGCTGGTACCACACCGTCACCGCGAACTGCACGACGCTGGTCTACCACATGGCCCGGCAGATCCTCGGCGGCGGCCTGCCGATGGACTACCGCGTGCTGCTGTCGGGCCACCTCGACCGCTACCTCTACGACATCGGCGGCCTCGACCGCAGCGTGCCGTTCGACACGCTGCGCGCACAGGCACGCATCACCGATCGCGCGCGCGCCGCGGACCGCAGCGCGACGTTCTCGGCCGACATCCGCGCCGGCATGCCGGGCGTCGAGAAGACAACGACCCCGTGATCCTCAGTCCGTCGGCACGTCGTCCGTCTCGTCGGGCTCGCGATGCTCGGCCTTGTCGATCTTCTGCTGCGCTTCGACACGGCTGTCGCTGACCGCAGGCAGCGCATCGGGCTTGGCGAGCAGAAGCGCCGGATCGATGCGCTGGCCGAGCCAGCGCGCGCCGAGATGCAGGTGCGGCCCGGTCGCACGGCCGGTGCCGCCGATCGTGCCGATGGCCTGGCCACGCTTCACGGTGTCGCCGTCCTTCACCTGCAGCTTGTCGAGGTGGAAGAACATCGTGATCAGACCACCGCCGTGGTCGAGGTAGACCGCGTTGCCCGTGTAGAAATGATCGGCTGCGAGCAGCACCGTGCCGTCGGCCGGCGCCTTGACCGGCGTACCGAGCGATACGGGATAGTCGCGCCCGCTGTGCAGGCTCTTGTGGGTGGCGTCGAACGTGCGCTCGCTGCCGAAATCATCCTCGCTCTTCGGCAGCGTGCCGGCCGGCGAGGCCAGCGGCAGCGAGAAGCGTGCTTCGCCTTCACCACCCTTCAAGGCCTTCGCGACAGCCTCGCGCTCGATCGCGGCGCGCTTCGTGTCGTCGGGCGACACGTCGAGGAAGCGCGAGAGTTTGTCGGGCAGCGGCATGTCGACCTTCGGGAAATCGGTCTTCTGCACGACGAGCGTGCCGAGGTGCTGCTTGCCATCCTGGTCCCACAACGCGATCTCGTGCGCGCCGGGGCGCGTGCGGATGTCGACCGGGTAGTAGCAAGTCGCGTCGACGGCCGCATAGCGCTTGCCGTAGACGCCGCATTCCTTCGCGGCGAGACCACTCCAGCGCGCGACACCGCCCTGCTGGGCGGTGACGACATCGGCAGCGAGAGCATGCATCGGCAACGCGAGCGCGCCGACGAGCGCGATCGACAAGGCGGTTCTCATGGGCGTCCTCCCACGCGGTAGGGAAGGACGCAACCTAGCGGCGCACAGCCGAACCGCAGCCGAACCAGCTCGGTGCCGGAATCAGGCCTTCAGGCGTGAGATCCACGCGGCGTAGCGGTCGACCCACTTGTCGAGGAAAGCCTTCGTGTCGGGATTGGCGACGCGACCCTCGGCGTCGAACAGCTCGGGCTTCCACGAGAAATACATCTCGGGTGCACCCATGAGCGCCATGTCGCAGGCCGTGACCACGGTGCGCAGGCCGGCCTGCGCGACCGCCGTGCCGATGCCGCCCGGGCTCGTGCCGACGATCGCCGCAGGCTTGCCGATCCAGCAGCTCTCGCCGCGCGGCCGCGTGCCCCAGTCGATCACGTTCTTGATCGCGGGCGTGTAGCCGCGGTTGTACTCGGGCGTCACGAACAGCACCGCATCGGCGGCGCGCACCTGCGCCTTGAAGCGCGCGACCGCCTCGGGCGGATCGGCCCAGAGGTCCTCGTTGTAGAGCGGCAGGTCGTCGATGCGCACGGACTCGAACGCGAGGCGGCCTTCGGCGAGCGCACCGAGCGCACCCGCGAACGTCCTGTTGATCGACGCCTTGCGCAGCGAACCGACGATGACGGCGACGGTGGGAACGGAAGCGGACATGCAGGCGGACTCCTCGTGGACTGGCGCGAGCGTGCCACAAAGGCGTGACGTCGACAGGCATCTCGCCGGTGACCCGGCGGATCGGGAAGCACCCCCTCTCCCCCGGCCCCTCTCCCGCAAGGGGAGAGGGGAGAAGGTGGCTCGACCGTGGACGTCGGCACGCGACTGTCATCCGTTCCCTGCACATGTGTTACGCAGTCATCTGGTCATCGACGACGTGACGTCGGCAGGCATCGCAGCGGCGATGCGGCGGAGCGGGAAGCTCCCCGCCTCTCCCGCGAGGGGAGAGGGGATAAGGCAGCTCGATCGTGGGGGTCGGCACGCGATCGTCATCAGTTCCCGAGGCGTGTCCCGCGCAGGTATCCGGTCACCGAGGACGTGGCGTCGGCAGGCATCGCGGTGGCGATGCGGCGGCGCGGGAAGCCCCCCTCTCCCCCGGCCCCTCTCCCGCGAGGGGAGAGGGGAGAAGGTGGCTCGATCGTGGACGCCGGCGCGCGATCGTCATTCGTTCCTGAGGCGTGTCCCGCGCAGGTATCCGGTCACCGAAGACGTGACGTCGGCGGGCACCTCGGTGGCGATGCGGCGGCGCGGGAAGCCTCCCTCTTCTCCCCCGACCCCTCTCCCGCGAGGGGAGAGGGGAGAGGGGAGAAGGCGGTTCGACACTTCGGTGCCGCGCGTGGCAATGGCTGTCCTCCCAGCTCGCTCGCGGCCACACGTCACGATGGCTGTTCCTCCCCTCTCCCCTCGCGGGAGAGGGGTCGGGGGAGAGGGGCGGCGCGAGAATGCGCCCACACCCCTGCGTGGATCACCTACGCCGCTGCCGCGAACGTCCCGTGGAAGCCGAGCGGGAACGTGTACGGCACCCAGGCCTGTGCGACCGGGCCGGCCGCGACGCGGCGAGCATCGAGGATCGCGACACCGCTGCGGCCATGTGCGGGGTCGAGCAGCGTGCCGACCAGCCAGCCGTCGTCGGGCTTCGTGCTGCCGCGGCGCGGCACGAACACGTGTTCCTCGGCGAGGATGTCGCGGCCGTAGCGGTATACCTCGCGCCTGCCGCGCTCGGGATCGAGCATCGCCACGGCGTTGAAGTACGGCGACGACGAGTCGCCCGCGCGCGTCGGCGCGTAGAGGCGCGCCGGGCGATCGCCGCGGCTGCGTGCGTCGAACAGCGGGAACTCGATGCCGTCACCGGCGAGCGTTTCCCAGTGTGCCTTGCCGCTCTTGAGGTCGAGGTGCAGTTCGACGAGGCGGGTCGGCTTCGGCGACTGGCCGTCGTGGCCTTGCATAGCGGCCTTCATCGGCGAGCGTGCCTCGTCGGGGTCGAGGTGCTGCACGGTGCGCATCACGATGCGACCGCGGCGCTCGTAGGCATCACCGAAGTGGTACGCGGTGGTGAAGCCGGTCTCGAACCAGCGCGCCTTCGACGGCGTGGCCTTGTCGACCACGGCGACACGGCAGGCGCGCGACGACGCGAAGCGCATGCGCTCGAAGAACGAACCGCCCTGCTGGAAATCGACCGGGATCAGCATGAAGACGAGGTGGCGATCGGTCATCGCGAATGCGTGCAGGTAGCCGGGCTCGGGGGTCTCGAGCACATCGGCCGAGATCAGCGCGCCGCGCGCATCGACGTGCCAGACCAGCAGGCCGTTGCCGCCCATCATCGCGATCGAGCCGAAGTTCCACGACGTGCCGTCGCGATCGACCAGCGGATGCGCCGAGAACGGCACCGCGGCGAGGTCGGGGCGCCAGGTGACCGGACCGAGTGTCGCGAGCGTGTCCGGATCGAGCTCGAATGCCGAACCCGCCTCGCACAGCGCGAACAGGCGGCCGCCGATCACCGTGACCGCGGTATTGGCCGTGTTCGCATCGTCGTTGTTGCGGATGGGCAGCAGGTTCGGGACCGTCGTACCGGCGGCCAGCGTCGCGAAGCGACCGAGGGCCTTCTCGCGCTCGAATTTGGGCGTCGCGACCATGCGGCCACGGTGCACGACGCCACCGTCACCGAAGCGCCAGCCGTGGACCATGCCGTCGCCGTCGAACCAGTGCTCGTAGCGGAAGCCGTCGCGCTCGAACCAGGCCGGCCCGTTGCGGTACAGCGTGCCCGCGAACCCATCGGGCAGGCGGCCTTCGAGCGTCGCCCGGGTCGGGCCGAGTGCTTCGGCCGACACCTGTCGCCAGCCGGCCATCCACGGGTGGCGCTCGAGGCCGGCCGCGAACTGCGCCGGATCCCCGGCGAACGCACGCGTGGCCGGACCGGCCACGGCGAGCGCGGCGCTGGCGGAGAGCAGGTCGAGCAGGAAGCGGCGGCGGTTCACGGCGGGCTCCTCGGGAAGGTGTGGATCAGCGGATGGCGACGTCGACGGTGGTGTCGCCGTCGAACGCGAACGCGGCTTCGTCGAAGGTCGGCTTGCGCATCACGTTCGGGTTGTTGCTGAAGCCGTAGCCCTCGGTCGGCATGCCGAGCATGTTGGTATCGAGCTGGCCATTGCCGTTCTCGTCGTGCACGACCATCACCGCGTAGCGGCCCGGTGCGACGTCGGCGAACACGGCGCGTGCGGTTGCCCCCTTCGCGGCGACGATGGTCGCGGCGACCGGCTTGGCGCCGCCGTCGTAACCGTTCGCATCGACGAGCGCGATGCGCAGCTCGCCCTTCGCGGCGCGGATGCCGGTGAGGTCGACCGACAGCGTGGCGGCCTGCGCCGAGGCGACGAGCACAGTGGACGCGGCGACGAGGGCGAGGGTGTGGCGGATGCGGTTCATCGTGGTCTCCTTCGGTGGCGGGGTGTGGAGCCAGTGTCGGCGCCGGCACCCGCGCGGTCAGGGGCCAGCCGTCACCGATCCGACCTGCCGGAAGTCACCTCGTGCGTCCGATGGATTGCCGCGCGGCATGCCTGCGGGTCAGCATGCGGCCATGAGCACCGCACTGCGCCGCCTCGTCGAACCCCTCTGCCTCGCCGGCCTCTTCACGATCGGCGCGGTCGCGCTGTCGATGCGCTATGTCTCGCCCGATCGCCTCGCGCTTGCGAGCACGCTGCTCGCGGTGTACGCCGCCTGCTTCGTCGCGGTGACCGCACTCGAACCACGCCGGCGCGCGATCACGCATGCGCTGCTCGCGGTGATGCCGCTCGTGGCGCTGACGCTGATCGTGATCGATCCGCGCACGGGTACGGCGCCGGTGCTGCTGGTGATCTGGACCGCCGCGGCGATGGCGACCTGGTCGCCACGCACCACGTTCATCGCGGTCGCGGTGGCCGACATCGTCTACTACCTGATCCTGCGCGAGATCGCAGGTTTCTCGTCACCGCTCATGTCGGTACTGATCTTCGCGGGTTTCCAGGCGTTCGCGGCGTTGTGCATGCACTACGCGAAGAGCGCAGAGCGCGCGCGCGACCGCCTTGCACTCGTCAACGCCGACCTGCTCGCGACGCGAGCCCTGTTCGCCGAAAGCGCGCGCGATGCCGAACGCCTGCGCGTGACGCGCGAACTGCACGACGTCGCCGGCCACACGCTCACGGCGATGCGCCTGAACCTGCGCGCGCTCGCGGCCGATCCGGCATTGGCCGGCCGCGAGGATCTGCGCATCGTCGACCAGCTTGCCGCCGAACTCATGGGCGAGCTGCGCGGCGTCGTGCAGGCCTTGCGTGACACGCGCGGACTCGACATCGCAACGGCACTGCACGCGCTCGCCGCGCCGTTGCCGAAGCCCACGCTGCATCTGGATCTCGCGCCGGGCCTGCAGATCGCCGATGCGGCGGTCGCCGAGACCGTGCTGCGCGTCGTGCAGGAAACACTGACCAATGCCGCGCGCCATGCCGGAGCGGACACGCTGCAGGTCTCGCTGCGGCCTGACGGCGACACGCTCGTGCTCGTCGCCGAGGACGACGGCCGCGTGCGCGGCCCCTTGCGCGAAGGCAACGGCATCGCCGGCATGCGCGAACGCGTGGCCGAACTCGGCGGCACACTCGCGCTCTCGACCGGCGCGCGCGGTGGGCTTCGGGTCGAGGTGCGGTGGCCGATGCAGCGGTAACGTCCTTGGCGCGATCCGTGGCCACGTCGTCGCTACCCGCGTGCCTCAAGCGTGCTCCGAGGTGTCGACACCGAGTCGCGATCGCCAGTCGGCGAGGACACGCCGTGCCTCCACCTTGTCGGTGAACGCGCCCATCTCGATGGCCGGCGCCGACGCGAGCGCGATGACGATCGCGAACGTGCGTGGCCCATCCTCGGGGTCATGCGCGCGCAGCTCGACCGCTCGGATGGCCTCGATCGCATGGATGTGCTCGCGCACGCCGGTGGCCGGCGCACGGGTGGTGCGTACGAGGCGACCACCCGCATGCTCGAGGCACACGGCCTGCATCGGCAGGAACAGCGCGATACGCAGGCAGAACGCGCCGAAACCGACGAACGCGAGGATGCCGACCACCGACGCCACCACGCCCCCGATCTTCGCCGCGGTATCGATCGGCCGCATGTCGAACGCGAGCCACGCGAAGAACGGCGAGAACACTAACCCGAGCACGACGGCGATCATCGCGGCGATGCGCACGCCGCGCTGGCTGCCGTGCTCTTCGTAGATCAGGGCATCACGGGTTTCGGTGAAGGTGAAGGCGGGCATCGGGGCTTTGGCCTGTGGAGTCGTCCGGTGCCTGCGTGGCCGTTGTGAGGGTGTTACGGACTCGAGCTCGCGTTGCCTCTAGCTCGTGATGCGAGTTCGCGTTGCGACGTCAGCATGCCTCATGCCGTCATCCCGGCGAAAGCCGGGATCCCCTTGAGCGTTCGGGAGAACGTCACCTGGACGGAATATCGTGGCCCATGCCGATGACGGTACATGGGCCCGATGCCGTCGCGATAATGGACGCTCAAGGGGATCCCGGCTTTCGCCGGGATGACGGCGTGGAGGGCCTTAGCCGGGATGACGGTGTGAAGGCGTGGCGGGTGACCTGAGCTCGCAACGCCCCTGCGCTGCTTGGCCCTGGCACACCGCGGCCCTCAAACGAGGATCTCTTTCTCCAAGATGATCACACGGGACACACGAGAACTCCCTCCACTCACTCCTCATCCTCCGGCATCGACGCCACATCCCCGAGCAACTGCTGCGCCTCGTCGCCAGGCAGCGTCTCGACGCCGCGCAGCTTGCGTTCGATCGCGCGCGTGCGGATGCCGGCGTCGCCGATGGTTTTCTGCACGTGGCCAAGCTGCGTCGTGGCCTTCTCGAGCACGGTCGCGAACTTGCCGAACTCGGTCTTGACCGCACCGAGTACCTGCCAGACCTCGCTCGAGCGCTTCTCGATCGCGAGCGTGCGGAAGCCCATCTGCAGGCTGTTGAGCAGGGCCGTGAGCGTAGTCGGGCCGGCGAGCACGATGCGGTGTTCGCGCTGCAGCACGTCGACGAGGCCGGGGCGTCGGATTGTCTCGGCGTAGAGGCCTTCGGTCGGCAGGAACATGACCGCGAAGTCGGTCGTATGCGGCGGGATCACGTACTTCTCGCTGATCGACTTGGCCTGCACGCGGATCGCGCGCTCGAGCTGCGCAGCGCAGGTGCGAACGGCATCGACGTCGCCCTTCTCCTGCGCATCGAGCAGGCGCTCGTAGTCCTCGCGCGGGAATTTCGCGTCGATCGGCAGCAGGACCGCCGCCTCGGCATCGCCACGCCCCGGCAGACGGATCGCGAAATCGACGGCTTCGGTGCTGCCGGGTTTCACGCGTGCACCGCGTTCGTACTGCTCGACCGTCAGGGTCTGCTCGAGGATCGTCTCGAGCTGCACTTCGCCCCAGCCACCGCGGTCCTTGACGTTGGTGAGCACGCGCTTGAGATCGCCGACACCAGTGGCGAGCTGCTGCATCTCACCGAGGCCGCGCTGGACCTGTTCGAGGCGTTCGGAGACGAGTTTGAACGACGCGCCGAGGCGCGCCTCGAGCGTCGTCTGCAGCTTCTCGTCGACGGTCACGCGCATCTGCTCGAGCTTCTGTGCGTTGTCGGCCTGCAGCGCGGCGAGCTTGTCCTCGAGCGTCTTGCGCATCTCGCCGATGCGCAGCTCGTTGCGCTGGGTGAGTTCGGTGAGTCGCTGGCCCAGCGACTCGGAGAAACGCAGCTGCGATTCGGCACCCTCGGTGCGGCCCTTGCGGCCGTCCTCGAGCAGGTCCTTGCGCAGGCCGGCGAAGTTCTCGCCCGTGCGTTCGGTCAAGGCGACCAGTTGCGCGCCGAACGCCTCGATGCGCGCGTGCTGCTGCTGACCGAACGCCTCGAGCTGCGTGCGCATCTCGAGAAGGCGCTGCCCGAGCAGCTCGGCACTGCGCTGCTGCGCGGCGGCACCTTCCTCGCGGGCCTTGCGCGCATCCTCGACCGCGCTCTCGCGCAACGTGTCCAGGCGCGCGTCGAGGCGCGTCGACAGCTCGACGAGACCACGCCCGGTCGCCTCGGCCTGCGCGCCCTGCTGCTGCGACGCGCGGGCGAGCTCGTCACGAAGTTCGGTGCGTGCCTGACGGGATTCGTCGCGCAGCGTCGCCTCGAGACGCGCGTAGTCGGCCTGGCGGGCGGCCTGCTCCTCGGGCGAGGGTCGCTGGCGCCGGAACAGCGCCACGAGCTGGAACACGATGACCGCCGCCAACAGGCCGGCGAGGATCAGGAAGACGGGGGACTGGAGATCGTTGGGCATCCGCGCAGTGTAGCGGGCGGCGTCTCAGGGGCTGAGCGTGGGAGGGTGCCGAGGTATCGCGGAAGCACCACCAACCGTCATCCCGGCGAAAGCCGGGATCCCCTTGAGCGCCGCGTCGACGACGAAACATCTGGACCCCGTCCACCTCGTTCCGATATCAGCTTCGCTGAAGTCCGGCATGGGCATTCAGGCTCGCCACGTCACCAGCGCTCAAGGGGATCCCGGCTTTCGCCGGGATGACGGCGAAGAGATGTGCTTCGAGTTCCGGCCCTGAACACGGGACGGGCAACGGGTGATACGTCGGATGACCGGCGTGGCGCTTCGGGACTCCGCGCAGCGCTGGTCATCCAGCGCCGCGACGGACCAAGCCGCCTCACGTCGCGAGAGGGCCCTCAGCGAAGCAGACGGCGCCAGCGTTCGAAGCCTGAGGCCGCCTCTCGCTCTCCCCCGACAATCCGCGGCAACCTCCGACGAGACCCCAGCTAACCAAACCCCCACCCGGTGCATCCTAGGCTCCATGACCGAAGACCAGGCCGCCTGGCTCGAGCGGGCCCGGCATGGGGACCACCGAGCGTTTCGCCACATCGTCGACGCCCATGCGCCGGCGTTGTTCCGCGTGTGCGCGCGCATCACGGCCGACAAGGCGCTGGCCGAGGACGCGGTGCAGGAGGCGTTCTTCAATGCCTACCGGCACCTGGCCGATTTCGACGGGCGCGCCGCGTTCACGACCTGGCTGCACCGTATCGGCGTCAATGCCGCGCTCGAGCAGCTGCGCAGGCGGCGGCGTCACGATGTGCACGAGACCGTCGAGGACGACGACGAAGGCCCCGGCTTCGACGCGATCGATCCGGAGGCCGGACCCGAGCGCGTCGCCCACGGTGCGCAGGTGCGGCGCGAGGTCGAGGCGCTGCTCGCGCGCATGAGCACGATCGAGCGCACCGCCTTCGTGCTGCGCCACCACGAGGGGCAGTCGCTCGAGGACATCTCGGCGGCGCTCTCGCTCAACGTCAACGCCTGCAAGCAGGCGATCTTCCGCGCGGTGCGCAAGCTGCGCGCCGTGCTCGAACCGAACGGGTGATGCCCATGGAACCGATCCGCGACGACGATCTCGTGCTCTACGCCTTCGGCGACCTCGACGAGGCCGCACGCATGCGCATCGAGCACGCCGTGCAGACCGACGCCGACGTGCGCGCGCGCCTGCAGCGCCTCGAAGACGCCCTCGCGCTGGCCGACGAGGTGCCTGCGCCGGTGGCCGATGCGGCGCTCGCCGCACGCGTCTGGCAACACCTCGAACCGCGCATCGCCGCACCGGCACGCCGGCCGTGGCGTGAGCGCATCGCCGCGTGGCTGGACGGTTTCGCGCCGCCACGCCTCGCGCTCGGCGGCCTCGCGGCCTGCGCACTCGCGGTCGCGATCGGCGCCGGTTTCCTCGCCGGCCGCCACACCGCGCCCGAACCCGATGCGATCGCCCAGCAACGTGCGGACGATGCCGCGCGGCGCGTGCTCGATGCCTATGTCGCCGCGCACCTGCGCGCGAGCGAAGGCGTACTCGTGACCGCGAGCAACACCGGCAGCCCGGCGCTGCTCGACGGCAATCGCGAACTCGCCGCGGGGCTCGTCGAATCGAACCGCCTCTACGCGCGTGCCGCCGAGCGCGCGGGCGACCTGCGCCTGGCCACGTTCCTGCGCCAGCTCGAGCCCGTGCTCGTGTCGCTGGCTAACCGCGCACCACCCGCCACCGTCCAACCCGACGACGGCCTGCGCGACTACCTGCGCGAGACCGACCTGCTTTTCGAGATGCGCGCGACGCAGGCGCGCCTCGAACAACCCCGCGAACACCGCACCTGAGTTCCACCGAGGATCCGCCATGACCCGTTTCGCTTCCTTCGCCCTCGCCGCCGCGATCGCCCTGGCCTTGTCGCCGCGTGCGTACGCCGTGGCCTCCGACGACGCGATGGCGCCGTCCGACAAGGCCGCCAACGCGCTGTACTGGGAGGCGCAGTCGTCGCTGCGCGCCTCCGACTGGCCGACCGCGCTGCAACGCTTCGAGCAGCTCGAGAAGCAGCTGCGCGAACGCGAGCCGCAGAGCGCCGACGCCGCGCTGTACTGGCGCGCCTACACGCTCGTGCAGGCACGCCGCACGGCCGAAGCGCGCAAGATCGTCGAGCGCCTGCACCGCGAGTTCCCGAAGAGCCGCTGGGGCGGCGATGCCGATGCCCTGTTCGCGTCGAAGGACGCGTCGAAGGCCGGCGACGACGGCGAGCTCGCCGACGCCGCGATCGAGGCCTTGCTGTCGGCGCCGCCCGAGCGCGCCATCCCGCTGCTCAAGCGCGTGCTCGACGGCACGCGTCCCGCGCGCACCAAGAAGCGCGCGCTGTTCGTGCTGAGCCAGTACGACGAGCCGGCCGCGCTCGAGATCGTCGCGGCGACCACGCGCCACGCCGATCCCGACCTGCGCCGCGAGGCGATCCGCGTGCTCGGCATCGGCGGGCAGCCACGCGGCCTCGACGTGCTGCGCGACAGCTACGCCTCGAGCAGCGATCCGGCCGACAAGCGCGCGATCATCGAGGCCTGGATGATCGCGGGCCGCAAGGATCTGATCCTCGCCGCCGCGCGCGACGAGAAGGATGCCTCGGTGCGCCACCAGGCCACGCAGATGCTCGGCACGCTCGATGCCGAACCCGAGCTGCGCCAGCTGCTCGACACGTCGAAGGATCCGGCCCAGCGCGATGCCGTGCTGCAGGCTCTCGGCATCGCCGGTGCGGCCTCGACACTCGCCACGATCGCGGCCGACACGAAGCAGGACGAGCCGACCCGCATGGCGGCGATGCGCGGGCTCGGCATCGCCGGCGGCAAGGAGTACCTCGGCGAGATCTACGCCAAGGCGAACACGCCCGCACTGCGTGACGGTGCGCTGCAGGCCATGCTGATCGCGGGCGACGGCAAGACCATGCTCGAGCTCTACCGCAAGGCGACCTCCACCGAGGAGAAGAAGGCCTTGCTGCGCATGCTGAGCCTCGTCGACAGTGACGCCGCACTCGAGGCGATCGAAAAGGAGCTGTAAAGCGCGCTCCGCTCCACCGCGGCTCGCGTGGCGCGCCGCGTCCTTCCCCCATCGTTGCGAGGTTCCTGCCATGTTCCTGCGATCGCTCGGCATCGCGCTGTGCGTGTGCCTGTCGTTCGGCGTCGACGCCGTCCACGCCGCCTCTTCCTCCACCCTTTCGCGCGCCCTCGCCGGTGCCGACGGCTGGGTCGCCTACGACGTGCCGATGGTCGCCGACGCCGGTGCGCCATGCTGCTTCTCGGGTCGCGGCGACGCCGAAGGCTGCGACCTCGATGCGCGCGGTTGGGGCGTGCAGGTCAACGGCGACCGCGGCGTCGCGCGCACCGACACGACGCTGACCGTGTACCTGCATGCCAAGGGTGGCGAGGTCGACGACGTGCGCGCCTATGCACGCAGCTGCCCGGTCCGTGCACGCGGCACAATCAAGCATCTCGACGGCATCGAAGCAGCCGACAGCGTCGCCTGGCTCGATGCGCACGCCGACAAGGGTGGTGATCGCGCACGCGACGGTGCGCTCCCCGCGATCGCGTGGCACGCCGACGATGTCGCGACGCGCGTACTCGAGCGTCGTGCCGAGCCGGGCCGATCGAACGAGCAGCGCGAGAAGGCGATGTTCTGGCTGTCGCAGAGCCGCGGCGCCGAGGGCGCGCGCATCGTGCTGCGCCACGCGCGCGGCGATGCCGATCCGAAGCTGCGCGAGAAGGCGCTGTTCCCGCTCTCGCAGAGCCGCGGCATCGACGCCTACGCCTCGCTGTTCGGCATCGCACGCGAGGACACGAGCACCCAGGTGCGCAGCCAGGCCTTGTTCTGGATGGCGCAGACGCAGGACACGCGTGCCGTCGCCGACATCAGCGCGCGCGTGCGCGACGACCGCGACGACGGCGTGCGCGAGCAGGGCGTGTTCGCGCTGTCGCAGCTCGACGACGGCCGCGGCGACGGCGCGCTCGTCGCCCTCGTGCGCGGCGACTACCCGCGCGAGGTGCGCAGGAAGGCCTTGTTCTGGCTCGGCCAGTCGGGCTCGCCGGTGGCGCTGCAGGCGCTGGACGAGGCGTTGCGCTGATCGCACTCGCGCGCGGTGGAGGCAGGGAACGCTGCCGGCGAGCGTCACCCGAGCGGACGCCCTTCGCGGACCCGGCTTCCACTCGTGAAGCGACTGCGACTACGCTCGTCGCATGGAACCGCATCGCAAGGACGCGAGAACCCGCTGGCGCAGGCATGCCGCGACCGCATGCGGATTCGCGCTCGTGTTCACGATCGGTGCGTGGCTGGGTCGTGCCAGCGTGCGTGACGAGGACACGCCGGCTGCCGTCGATCCGGTCGCCGCCGGCGTGTCGGCGATGACGCGATCACCTCCCGCCTCGCCCGCGACGCCGCGCCCGACGACGTCTTTCCCGGCCCTGCCCGCACCGGACGTTCCGATCGCGGCAGTCCACGACGAACTCGTCGCGCGCGCACGACGCGGTGACGCGGCGGCGGCGATGCGGCTCGCGGTGGACCTGCGACGATGCCGGCCATGGGAGTCGCTTCATCCCGGTGTCGACCTCGATGATTATCCGGTGGTCAAGGCGCAGCTCGCGAAGCTCAAGGCCTTTTGCGAAGGTCTCGCGCCCACGTCGACAGCCGAGAGCGACGGTTGGCTGCTGCGCGCTGCCGAGCTTGGTGATACTGACGCCATCCTCTGTTACGTCACCTCTCCCGACCACTACGCTCTACCGATCCTGTCGGAGCAGTGGATCACCTGGGCGAGGCGCTGGCGCGAGAACGCATTGCCGTTTCTGGTTCGCGCCTACGAAGCAGGCGACGCGAGAGCACTGGCAGCACTGGCCCAGGCCCATGCTCGGCGAAGCGATCACGAGCTCACCGGTCCACTGAATTCGCTCGCCCCTCCGGATCCTGTGCGTTCCTCCGTGTACGGCGCGATGTGGAACCGACTCCGCGACGGTGATCCGAATCTTTCAGAACCGGAAAGCTGGGACCAGCTCGACGAGGCTCAGTCGAGCCTGGCGAGCAGTCTGTTCCGGCGCGAGTGGCCCCGCTTCGTGAATGCGAAATCGACGCTTTCGAGCGCCACACCATGCCCGCATTCCAGCCTTTTCCAGTGAAACGCCTGTTCTTGATTCTGAGTGTCGTCGCCATCTTCACATCAGGCGTCTGGTGGGGCCGCATGTCGGCCTCGTTGCACGACGATGCCGGTAAAGACGGTCGCGATCGGCGCGAGGAGAGCCGCATGCCCGTGATGACGCATGGCGGCGTTTCGATTGCGCCACCTGACTCACGCGGGCATGCAGATGCCGACGCGACCTGGCGGCGTGTGCGCGCCGCGATCGCGTGCCGGGAATTCGAGCTGCAGCGCAACCTCCTCATGGATTTCGGAGAAGGCGAAGAAGCAGGTGTCCTCGCTGCCAGACGGCAGAACGATCTCGCTGCGCTTCGCGTCGAGTGTGGGGACGCCACGTTCTCCAGTTGGTCCGCCGTTGCACGCGATCTGGAGCGCGCAGCACGTCAAGGGTCGATCGAGGCACGCCTGGACTACGCAACGGAACCGCTTCTCCCTCCCGCACACATGGCCGCCGATGTCGACGCGTGGATCACCTGGCGCGATCATGCGCCTGGGTACTTCGACGAAGCCATCGCGCGTGGCGATGCGCGCGCAGCAGCGCTGGTCGCGCTCGCGCGCGATGCGGGAGCCTGCCTGCCACCCCAGACCGATATGCGGTGCGTGCATCACGACACACTCGGACTCCTCTACCGCAGATCTCGCGACGACAGCGAAGCCATGGCCTACTACCTCGTCGCCCATGCGCTCGGCGACCGTACGCCTTACCTCGACGAACGCCTCGTCACCCTCGGCGCCCGGCTTGAACCGGCTGCGCTCGTGGCGGCGCGCGAACGTGCCGCCGAGATCCTCGGCCGACCGCTGCCCTGAGCTTCGCTGTCGCGGACGTGTCGTACGTCCGCGCGAGGAGATGCAAGGCATGGCACGACCGCGGAACGCCGATCCGGCTTCCGTGGGGGCATCGTGCCGTTCCATCCCGAGCGATCCCCAACCCAGGTTGTCGTCGCGCGACCGCGACAGGCGGCCTGCGCGGATGGAAAGGCACCGGAGGCCTCCCGTGATCGGCACGAAAAGGATCGTCGTACGCGTGGTGCTCGTGGCCGGCGCGGTCGCGCTCGGCGTCTGGGCAGGTCGGGCCGTGTCGCCCGATGCCGCGATGCCCGAGGCCGGGCCCGCTCCCGCGGCATCGGCTTCACCGCGTGAACCTGCGTCCGCACCGGCGGCGCCATCAGGTGTCGCGAAGGCCGTGACCTTTCCGGCGCTGCCGCCCGCCGACGTGGCGATCGCGCCGTGGATCGACGAATTGACCGCGCGTGCGCGAAAGGGAGATACCGGTGCCGCGATGCGGCTCGCGGCCGATCTGCTGCGCTGCGAAGGATGGCGGCCGTCGGAGACCTTGGACACGTTACCCGGACTCGCCGGAGCGGGCCCGGCGCCGCTCTTCCCGCTACCTGGGCAGGGACCGTGGATATCGGTGGTCAACACGCCGGTCAGGTCGTTCAAGGACACGGCGGAACTGCACGCACGTGCCGTAAAGCGATCCCGCCAGACCATCCTCGACCGCGTCTGCGCGGGCCTCGACGACACGATGACGTCGCAGGCCGGCGCATGGCTGCTGCACGCCGCGCGCCTCGGCGATACGGATGCGATGGTGTGCTACGCGATGTCGCCCGATGCCTTCGCGCGACCGGTACTGTCGGATCGCTGGGTACAGTGGACGAAACGTTGGCGCACGGAAGCGTTGCCGATGATGATGCGCGCATACGAGGCGGGTGATCCGCGGGCGCTCGAAGCACTGGGATGGGCCTACGGATCGGCGCGTGCGCACGGTCTGGCGATGACCCCGTTCGCCGCCCTCGTCGAGCGCGATCCCGTGCGCGGCACGGTGTACGGCGAGCTCTACATGAGGCTTCATCCGGGCCAAGAAGATCTTCCCCCGCCCGCCTGGACGGGACTCGATGCGTCACAGGCACGCGAGGCAGCGGCGCTGTTCGAGCGCGAGCGTCCACGTTTCGCGGGTCGAACGCCGCTGCCGCCGTGCTCCGCACTCGCGTGGTTCCGCTGATGGATCGCGTGACCCTGTGCGTCATCGGAGTGGCGTTCCTGCTCGGTGTCGGCTGGAGCGTGACGCGCCATGACGACGCACCACCTCCCCCGATCACCGCCGCCGCGCCGAGTGGTCACGCGGAGGTCGCACCGGTGATGGACGATGCCCGATCCGGGCCGCTCCCCACGACGGATGCGGACGCCGCATGGAGGCGCGTGACGTCATCGATCGCCTGCCTCGGCTCTGCTGGCAGTGGGGCCGTCGCGACCTTCGTGGTCGACCGCTCAGCGGGCCCGATGCGTCGCGATCCCGATGCCGCGGGCTCGCCGTGCGAAGGCGGGCCGTTGCGCGACTGGCGCACGATCCAGCGCGAACTCGAGCGCGCGGCGCGACTCGGATCCGTCGAGGCGAGGTTCGCGTACGCATCGGATCCGCTGCTTCTCGAGGAACGCAGGGCCGCCGACGTCGACGCGTGGGCGAACTGGCGCGAGCATGCCCCGGGTTACGTCGACGAGGCGATCGCCCGCGGCGACGCCCGTGCAGCCGTCCTCGTCGCGATCACCCGCGACCCTGCGGCCTGCACCGGCGTGTCCGGCGATCCCCGATGCAGGGGGCGCCCGGCCCTCGCCTGGATCCTCGACCCCGACCCTGGCGAGGCGTTCGTGCACTACCTCGTTGCACGTACGCTCGGGGACACCTCGCGCCTGGTCGACGAGCGCCTCGTCACGCTGGGAGCGCAGCTCGAACCCGCCGAAGTGGACGCGGCACAGGCACGCGCGCAGGAGATGGTCGGTCGATTGCGGCCGTGATCGGCGGGTGCGACGCCGATGGACGGCAGCCGACTCCAACCGCGCCGCGCCTTTCGTGAACTCTGTTCTTCCGGGTGTGACGGGACCGGGTATCCGCCCCTCAGAGCGCGTCTTCGTCGAGCTCGCCGGTGCGGATGCGCAGGACCTGGTCGAGGTTCCAGACGAAGATCTTGCCGTCGCCGATCTTGCCCGTGTTGGCACTCTGGGCCAGCGCCTCGACGACGCGCTCGACCTGGTCGTCGGCCACCGCGATCTCGATCTTGATCTTGGGCAGGAAATCGACGACGTACTCGGCGCCGCGATAGAGCTCGGTATGGCCCTTCTGGCGGCCGAAGCCCTTGACCTCGGTGACGGTGATGCCCTGCACGCCGATGTCCGACAACGCTTCGCGCACGTCGTCGAGCTTGAACGGCTTGATGATGGCCATGACCATTTTCATGAACGTGTCCTCGGGCCTGCGGGGCGCCGCGACTATACCCGAATCGCCGTTGTCCCCCGTGACCGCCTTTTTGCGTAATGGGGAGGACAACGAACGTGATCGTCGCCAGGCTCGGCGCGGTCGAGGCGTTCGTGACGACCGGCGACGCTTCGGTCCGGCGCGGCCGACGGATGTCGGTGTCTGGCCGCCGACCGCAAGGACGAGACGCGGCACAGGGGATCCACACGATGAGACGCAGGCGCGCCGTTCTGCGCCTGGGTAGGAAATGTCTTACGGGAAGATCCGAGCTTGTCAGCATTTCCCTCCGTTTGACGTTTGTAGAGTCAGCGCGGAGGGAAGGCCCGTCGGCACGAACGCCGACGCAGGCGCTGGGACGCGCGCAGGGAAGCAGGCAAGGAAGCACGCAGGACGCACACCGGCCGCACCGGCGCGCAAGCGCCGGGCGGCCGGTTCCTCCGGGCAAGGCCGACACCGCGGGCGCGCGGCGCTACCATTCTCCGTCCCGTCCGCCCCGGTAACCCCATGATCGACGCCCGCAACCTCGACGAGCTCGCCCGGCGCCTCGCCGGCCTGGTGCCCGCCAACCTGCGCGAGGCGCGTGACGACCTCTCCGCGAACTTCCGCGCCACGCTGCGCAGCGGCCTGCGCGAGCTCGACCTCGTCACGCGCGAGGAATTCGACGTCCAGCGCGCGGTGCTGCTGCGCACGCGCGAGAAGATCGAAGCCCTCGAACGCCAAGTCGCCGCGCTCGAAGGCGCGGCGCCACCGGCCAGCTGACCCGCCGCGCCATGGACACGGACGTCCATCGATGAGCCTCGCGGTCGTCTACAGCCGCGCCCAGGAAGGCGTGGCCGCGCCGCTCGTGACCTGCGAAGTGCATCTTTCGGGCGGCCTGCCCGGCACCTCGATCGTCGGCCTGCCCGAGACCGCCGTGCGCGAGGCGCGCGACCGCGTGCGCGCGGCCATCCTCAACACCGCCTTCGAATATCCTCAGCGAAAAGTGACGGTGAATCTCGGTCCGGCGGATCTTCCCAAGGACTGATATTTCTATGATTAATTTATATATTTTACGATTATTTGGGGCCCTTACAATATTTTTATGATGAAAAGCGGTGGAGCCAAGGGCTCGAGGCTGGTATCCCCGTCGTCGCGTCTTAGAGCTTCCCGCTCTTCGGGGGCGATGCGCTGACTTCGGGGATGTACGGCGAGCTTACGAGCACGGTCGTAGAACGTCTTGAGGCAAACAACGTGTTCACGTGTAGGAAATTTCTCACAGCGTGCCGACGACGCCTCCCGCAGACTGGCGTCCGAGTAGTAGCAGCGTTGCGACTCCGTCGCATTCGCAGGGAGACTGCATGACCCGGATACAGTTTATTACTGCATACAACCACCAGCCCGGACATTCATCCGCATACTCGGGGAACTTCTTGCGTGGATGTGCATTATTCCACTGGTTAGGTGCGGTTTTACCTTCGCACGCCACGAAGATGAGAGGTTGTGCGCCATCCACCGCGGCACATTTCTGGTTTGCATGGCGGCCAGCACCTGGATGCGGCCTCCCTCCACTGGCGAGGGCTGCTCGACTTAACGGTCTCTAGCTGGAGGTTTGATGCGCTAGCTGCTGCGGAAAGATCGCATCCTGCTAAACAGCATCGGCCCCGCTGGGAAGGACACAGCCCGGCCATTCCTGCGTGAAAGATGGCAGCGCGAGCACGAGTCAGCATGGTCGCAGCGCACAAAAGTCAGCAATAGCACGAGTGTTTTCGAGGCCGTAAAGTCTTCGGTCACTACTAGTGAACCGCATGCACGTGATTGCTATCACAGATGAACTCAAAAAGATAGCTGTAAGAAGTTACAGCTTGAAATACCAAGCGTGAAAATGCAGCTTTCGTAGCGTTTTGCGATCCATCCCAATGCTAGGGAAGTAATGGCCTGCATATTTTGTTGTCGCACATTTCACGACCGCCCCAGAAGTCGAGAACCGCATAGGGAGCACGCACCGTGTCCAAAAGAATGATCCCAGCTGGCCCGTACAAGCTGTTGACGGCGCAAGACGGCACCGCGTTTCCATACTACATCGTGCCTTTCGATAAGAATGGCAGCTGCATCGCGCCGGCGACGCGTGCGCATCTCTTGGCCGCGGCCGCGGCCGGGAAGCACAGCGACGTGTTCTTCTTCTCGCACGGCTGGAACAACGACTGGGAAGCCGCAACGCAGCGCTACCGCGAGTTCATCGCGGGATATCAAGCTCAGCGCGCAACCTTGGGCCTTCCGCTTCCGGCCGACTACAAGCCCCTGCTAGTCGGCATCTTCTGGCCGAGCCAGACGATGGCTTGGTCAGAGGACGAACGCGGGCCGCAGATGGCCAGCCACGATCCGGTCACGCAGGTGGCTGAGGCTAATGCGATGGGGGCGCTGATCGGAGACATTGCCGCGGACTTGCCATTGCCGCAGCGTGGTAGGTTCTACGCGCTCGCGCAATCGGATGCGCTGAACTCAGCCGAGGCGCGCGAACTTGCCGAGCTGCTGACCTCGGTGGCAAAGCCGGACATGGAGCACGGCACCAGCACCCGCGATGCCGACGATCTTTTACTGGCCGCGAGTGCTGATTCGACGATCGCTTCCGGCGAGCCCGACTATGACGACACGGGCGCGACCGTGGCCGCCGGCGACGATAGGCTCACAGCAGCCGGCTGGCTGGAAAAGCTCGACCCACGAAACTTGATCAAGCCCTTCACAGTATGGCAGATGAAGGACCGCGCGGGCACTGTCGGGCGGGGCGGGGTGTCCGCGCTGCTCGGCGACCTCTTGTGCGAGTCGAACGCACGTATTCATCTGTTCGGACATTCCTACGGCTGCAAAGTGGTAATGGAGGCGCTGGCTGCGCTGCCACCGGATCGGGTGCCGAGGCCGGTCCATTCAGCAACCCTTTTCCAGGCGGCATTTTCTCACGCGGCGTTCGCGCCGGATCTGCCCGAGTCGCCCGGTACGCGAGGGGGCTTCGAATCCGTGTTGGCGCGCGTGAAGGGTCCGGTGGTAGCCACCTTCAGCGAGAACGACCGTGCACTGCGCCGGCATTTTCATCTCGCCCTGCGACGCCAAGAGGACTATGGTGAACTGCAGGCTGCCAGCAGCGGCTCGCCGCCGAAGTACGGCGCGCTCGGCGGGTTCGGCCCCTATCCAGTTGGCGAGCGGCTGTCTTTGCTAATGCCTGGAAGCGCGTACGCATTCGGTACCGGGGGCCGCGTGCTGGGCATCGATTCTACGGGCCTGATCACCGGCCACGGTGACATCAGTAACGTCCACACTTGGTGGCTGGCCTACAGTAACGTCAGCGCCGACCACTGAGGAACGGCGATGGGCGAGTTCCTTAAGCGCGAATTCGATATCGTCGTGGTGCGGCTCGAACTGCACTATCTGACGACTTTCGCCGCCGAGGTGCGCTTCACCTTCCAGTACCAGCGCGACGGCACACTGAAGGACGATGGACACTGGCGGGTGCCGATCGACTTCGCCACTGGCGACGACCAGTCGCTACGTTCCGGCGGCGAGTTTTCGCGCCGCCACCTGAAGGCGTGGGAGTCTTTCAACCTACCGGACGGCATGCTGGACCACATCCGTGGCTGGCTCGCGCGCGAAAGCCGTGGTGAGGAGCCGCTCTGGATCCACCTGGTCAAGCCCTACGGTCCGATGCGGCTGGTGTTATGGGAACGGGTGTTCCGCCACGAGTTGGGCGTGCGCGTGTTGATGTTACCCGACTTCGTATTCCCCAAACCGCGCGAGGACGGCAGCGTGCTGGAGGTGGCGGTTTGCGCTAGCGCCCCGAAGGTATCGCTGCCCGAAGATGCTGCGGCGCACGTCAAGCGTGTGATCGACAGTATCGACACGGGCGGCAGCCGCAGAGTCCGAATTCATGTGTTCTCTGACCTCGACCTATCGGCGTTGAAGAGTTCACTTCCAAGTGCGGCGACGGACATCGTCTTACACGACGTCAACGAGCGCGAGTGGCGAGAGGTGAGCGGGTCGCCGCGCACGGTCTCTGCTGACGGCACACTGCGGTCACCTTGGCTGCAGTGGATGGCCCAGCGTCTGGCCAAAACCAGCATCGACGTTGTGCATTTCGTCTGCCACGGACACCTCGCCAGCGATCGTGGCTCGCTACTACTGTCGCACTCGCCCGCGGGCGACCTGCAAGCGTCGGATGGCGGGGCTTGCGCCATCGGCCGCGGGGAACTCAAGACGTTTCTTACGCGCGTCGGCGCGTGGTCGTCGGTGTTCACATCGTTACCCGGAAACCGCTCTAAGTTCGGCCTGCGTGTCATCGCCGACGATATCGCGCAGGGACGGCCGGGGCCAATGATGCTTCACGACTTCAGTCTCGACCCGGACTGCACATCGCTTGCCGAAGGCTACCGGTTCGTCTACGGCAGTACCTCATCGTTGCCACCGGCGACCGATGCGCTGCTGCTCTATTGCCAACCGTACCTTGTCGCGGGCGCTGAGATCGCGCCCGAGGAGCGAATGGCCTACACCGAGTCCACTGCGAAGGCGTTCAGCCGTAACAACCCTCAGTACAACGCGATCGCGGACGCGATGGGTGCGTCGCCTGCGCTGGACTACGTCTTCAGCCAAGGACAGGTGGCGCCACTTGTGTCTGCAACCGAACGCTTCGCAGAGCAGACGCGGCTGAAGTACCAGCAACTAGACCGTGACGCACTGCTGAGATCGGCCACGAGCCGACGCATGATGGCGGTCGCTCTGGACACCGTTCGCAGACTACAACTGACGGTCGCTGCGCAGAGCGTTCCAGCGGCCAGCGCGGCGGCTGCGGCGCTGGCAGACCTGTTGCATTCCTCTGCAGTGCCGGGTGAGGTGCCGGCAGCCGCGGATGCGGCGCATGGCGTCCCCCATGCACCACGTGCGGCATCGGCGGACGAGGGAGCGGAGCCATGAGGACTGTGATGTCCGCGGAACCGTTCATATCTGCCACTGCAGACGGCACGTCGGTCACTCGACTACAGGTCAGGATCGTGCGTTCGCCGTTTAATTTGCCGAACGCGCGCATCGCGCAAGAATTTGTGGTCACCCCGGCCCATTCCACGCCGTGGACCAACGAGGGCGCGGTGCGGGCTCGCGGCACCGCTCTACGCAGCACACTGTTCGGTATGCAGTGGATCGGCGACGTACTGTTGCACTGGTCGATGCAGTCGCATCAGCGCAATCCGCTGTACATCCAGCTCAGCGATCCACTTGCAGAGTCGATCAACTGGGAGGTTATGCACGACGGCAGGGACTTCTACGCGCTCAATCGTCACCTTCCGATCGCTCGGCTCACCGATCCGCTCAACGAACTTAGGCAACCGCCGCGCTACCTGTCGCGGCAGGTGCGTTGGATGTCCGTGATCTCCGCCTGCGGGATCGGCGACCAACGCAACGAGTGGCGGGCCATTAGAGAGGCGCTGCTGAGTGCTCGCGACCACATTCCGGGTAGCGCGCCATTGACGGCGGCCCTCCGGGTTATGGTCGGTGCGACCGCGCTTCGCGACGAGATCGCCGGCGAAATAGCACGTCTGGGTATGGCTGGCTTCTGCGAGGTCGAGCTCCTCGGCGATAGTGCCAGCCGTGTGGTGGAACAGATCGTTAGCTGGGCACCAAACCTGCTGCATTTCTTCTGCCATGGCTTCGCCGATGAGTTCAGTCAGTTCTTGGAACTCGCTAAAGCCAGCGATTACATTGCCGAACTAGAGCGGGGTACGGTGCGTCTAGGCACGCAGGAGTTGCAAACGATCGCCAATGAACTCGGCAATCCGTGGTGCGTCGTACTCAACTGCTGTTCCTCGGCCGCAGCCAGCCCGGGTGTCCAGTCGCTGGCTTGCCGCGTGGTTGAGGCTGGGTTCCCGTGCGCGGTAGCAATGGTCGAGCCGGTGACAGCCACCGACGCTTACGTGTTCACCTCAGCCTTCTATCCCCAATTGCTTCGCGACCTCCGCGCAGCTGCGACAGTGCTTGACACGCAGTCCCGCGCGTCGTTTGAGTGGTCAGGTCCAATGCATACCGCGCGAGTAGCGATCGTTGGCGAGCGATCCCTTGGGACTAAAGAGTGGGTGATGCCGGTGATGTACGTGCGCGGCCTCGAACCGTTCGCGTTTGAGCGCGCGCCCGACATCGACCCTGCAAAAGCGGACGAGTTCGTCACCCGGTCTAAGATCGTGGCCGACTGGCTCAAGACCGCCGGCGGCAACGCTGACGCGCAGTCGCGCGAGCAGGTTATTCACGACCTGCTGGGCGACGTGCCCGCGGCCTTCCGACCACGCGCCGACGGCTCTTACAGCACCGACCCGCTGGGTAGCTGAGATGAACGAAACCTCATCTGATGACACTTTGCGCGCGAACTGCTGGACCGGAGCGTCAGTAACGGGCGGCCTGTCAAGTAAGGCCGCGAAATGGAGCGTAGGATCGATGCATCGGCCAGAAGCAGCGGTCCACCTGGCCCCGAGGCAGATTGACTACGACGACTGGCGTCATCCCGATGTCGGTTGGGGCGTAGTACTGCCCGAGACCGATCACGACGCTGGCACAAAGCATCGCGGCGAGGACGCTCCGCCGGCGATACGTGCGTTGCTCGCAGCGCGTGGCGGCGCACCCGTGCTGCGTTACGACCCCGCCCTCGCCACGTACGGTTTCGTTCGACGCTACGAGGCTGACGGCACCGTCACCGAGCCGTCTCCGGGCGGCGCGCGCGGTGTAGCGCGCGGTCACATGCCGCACTACCTACTCATCGTCGGCAGTCCGGAACGGATCCCCTGGGAGATTCAGTTCCGCCTGCAGACCGAGGCATTCGTTGGACGTCTTGACCTGGACGATGCCGGCTTGAACCACTACGTCGCCGGGATATTGCGCGACTGGGCAGGGAGAGACGGCAATGCGGCAAAGCGGGACGTGACCCGACCGGTGGTGTGGTCGGTCGACCATGGCCACCCCGACATCACCCGGCTGATGCGCAAGACGATTGGGGAGCGGCTGGCGAACGCCTTCGCCGCAGATCCTGAGTTCGTATCCAGAGGGTTGTTTCACACTGACTGCGCGGCCACGGCCGCGCAGCTAGTGGATGCATTGGCGACGAGGCAGCCAGCCTTCGTTGCCACCACCAGCCACGGCGCTACCTTTCCGCTCAACGATCCGGGTGCACTCGCCCGTCAGCTCGGAGCGTTGGTGGACGCAAGCCACCAGCTCTTGGATCCGGCCGATGCTATCGGTGGTTGGGACTGCGAAGGCGCGATCTGGTACGCGCACGCTTGTTGCTCGGCGGGCGTCGCGCGCGAGTCGGCATTCAACGGACTGATTGACCCAGCTTCCAGCCTTGGCGAAGCGATCAGTGGACTCGGAATCGCCGGTGCGATGACGGCGCCCTTACCGAAAGCGCTGCTCGGGCATGCGCGCCCGCTCGGGGCGTTTATCGGCCATGTTGAACCGACCTTTAACTGGACGCTTTACGACACTCGGAACCAGCAGACGACCACTGCTCACGTGGTCGAAGCGCTATATCGATCTCTACACGCAGCGAGCAGACCTACGGTTGGGCGCGCGTTAAAAGATTACTACCGGCGCGTCGCTGGCCTACTGCTGGAGCACGCGAACGCCGTCAGAGCGGTCAACCGGGACGAAGACGACGCAATAGCGCACGCGATCCGTGCGAAATTGGTTGCGAGCGACCTACTCGGCATGGTCGTGCTAGGAGATCCTACTATCAGATTACCTCGGTCCAGCTCTTAGATAGTTATCGAAGGCTCTCTAGCAGCTAATATATAAACGAAGATAGGAATCGAGCGATTTATAAGGCTATTTATATCATCGAAAATAACTAGAGTATGCTTAGAACTTCGGACGAGAGCGAATCAGATTCGGTCTCCACCAAAGATCTGAGCATTATGTGCTAGCGAAGCTGCAGGAAGCTCACGCAAATAGTAAGGCGCAACGATATTTTATTCGCCACTTGCTAACGTCTTAGGAGAATAATCATGGGCAAATTGATTCCCCGCTCACAGAATGTCGGCGGACTTGGTTCAGATTGGCCAATATCGTCGAAGACGGTGGAGAATCACGCCCGAACAGTATTTGCGAGTGATGCAACTGCCAGAGCCTATGAATCACTCGCCCATGCCTTCAATCGGGTCTCCAATTCATATCCGTCTAACTATACTTCCTCCCTTCAGCCAGGGGGACCCCTTGATCATTTAAGTCGCCTTTCTGGATTTGGACTTGGCGTGCCTCCTGGTGCGGTAGACTTTACTAGCTCACCAGGTGAAGGATGCATCTACCTCTACACTTTTGTCCCAATGACGGCTTCTGAAGCCGTCGCAAACGCCGCTATCGTATTCAACGTCGATGATCTGGTTAGGGAGAATGTCGCCGTTCACGCCATTTATACCGGCCCAATCGATGCCTATTCTCATAGGAAACCATGGACACCCATGCACTCCGGTATATCTATAGCACATACTAGAGTTTCTGCCGGTACATTGGGATGCCACGCGAGATCGAAATCAGGTACTCCTGTTGTACTCAGCAACAATCATGTCCTTGCAGACACAAATAAAGGCATATTCGGCGACCCGATATTACAACCTGGTCGTCATGACGGATCCTACCGCCACGTCGGGGATCTAGATGACTTTGTTTTAATCAACTTCTCTGGTCCCAATTTCGTCGATTGCGCGACCGCTCAAGTTGATGAGAGTTTGGTGACACCTGAATTTCTGTACATGCAAGCGACCGGTTCAGCTTTCTATCGAATTTCCTCAGTCGTGGGGAGTGAAACCGCTGGTATGCGTGTTGGTAAGAGTGGACGTACAACAGGACTCACGTCCGGAATCATTACAGCGGTAGGCGTCACCATCAATGTGAACATGGGAGATGGTCAGGTCGCTCAGTTCGTAGATCAGTTCGCCGTGAGTGGCAGTAACGGACCGTTCAGCCTTCCAGGCGACTCCGGCTCTTTGATCTGGACATGGGACAGCGAACGCCGCCCGGTAGGGCTTCTCTTCGCGGGGGGCGGCGGCACCACCTTCGCCAACTCGCTGCCCCTCGTCCTCTCAGCTCTTGACATAGAGCTTGTTGTATAGTTGCCTACCAGACCCGATCTATAGGGATGACCGCATGGCCATCCCTAGGAGTACCCGATGAGCAGTGACCAGACTCGATACCAAGGCCGTACCCCGCGCCAGCAACCGTCGGTGTCGGCCAATTCGGCACAAGCTCTATCCCCTCGCGCTCGTGAGTACTTACTTGCGGTGCCCGGTGTCGTGGGTATCGGATCCGGTCAGAACGGGCGGGTGGTTGTTTATGTTGAGCATAAAGTTGCTAAAGACGCGCTACCTCCGACGTTAGAAGGACATCCGATCTCTGTCGAGAACACTGGAGTTGTTCGTGTGTTTTGATTCCAAATCCGACACATTCCGCTTCGCTCACCGTACCTTACGTACGTTAAGGGACGTTCGCGTTAGTGCTCTCCAAGCCCTGATCGCTTAAGGGCATAAGTGTCCCCATCGCTAATGCCCTGCGAAGTGTCTATCGCCTCAGCGATCTACCTAAGCGTAGAGAGAGTAAGCAAAATCATCATCCAACTCACCACATAACTTGCGCAAGGTTGCCGCATAAGCTAATTTGCTAGCGGCAAAGTCCCGAAAATTAGGCTCGGACCTAAGCCTAGCTGCAAGTCAACGCATACGTACGTGACTATTTCACAGCAATAGAGAGCACTCGAGTAACTAAGTCTTTTAATTTGCTTATGGCTCTTATGCGTCCCGAGAGCTGCGCTATAAAGAGACTCCGGGCAGCCTGTGGAGTTAAAGCCGATTCAATCTTCTTTATGATTTTCTCCTTCTCTTCGTCCTGATGATACTCAGTTGCATTAAGCCAAGTTTGCGTCATCGTGTCCGAAAACACCTCAAAATCTGCTGTCGAAAGCTTCACGTAGGGCGCATAGTCGCCACGGTTATACAAACCCCATAGGAACCGCAGGTGCCCTCTGATTGCACCGTCCTTATTGGCGCGGCCTAAAACTTCCATAGTCTTCGCAAAGGATGCTCGATCGTCGCTCAGAAATAGCGGGCGCGCTAGGTGCAAGAATTCAGAAACATCTCTATCATCATAATCAGAGACGTCAATCGTCATTCCCGAGATGGCGTCGAATTTTATAGATTTTATTACCGGAAACCCGATTTCAATTATGCGCGCGGCCAGAAGACGATCGCAATTTGCTAGGTACTTCTTTAGTACACCGATACTAAGGTCGTCGAGGAACATCTTACCATTTACTTCATGACCATCACGAAGCCTATGACCAGATATATTTATGGTCTTCATGATCTGGGACCATCCTCAATGCTAAAATGCGAACGGAGTGGTCTTGCGCAATATGCGTAGACTTTAAAGCCAGATGGTGACATCGTCGAACAAGCCCGCTTCGAGCTCTTTCGCGATCAATCGATGACTTTAATCTTTTTTGTGTAAAGCTGGATTACTCCCAAGCGTAATCGATAGACGCCTATATGCAGCCGCGTGTTCTGCATCATTTCTCATTGTGCAACGCACTCAGAAGCTCGTTACAACGCGCCTGATTCTTAAAGACATTGCCCGGGTACGCATTATCAGGAAACTGCTTAACTAGTTGGCTCAAATAATGCCTTACCATTACCTCAATCTTATCTATTAGAGTTACCATATCACTCTTCGGGCTAGATAGAAACGTGTCGCCCAAGCTACGCAGAATGAGGTGCGCAATTATTCTGCGTCCATGAACCGCAACTCCAGCTTCAACACCGCTTGTAGTCGATTCGACTTGATCCAGCAGCGCATCAATGTTTCGAACAACTAGGGCTGATCGGACCACACGTAACGCTTCGGTGCTAGGATTGAAAAGTGCGCGATATAAAGATGAGTCACCAAACAGTCTTGATACTTCCCTTTTTGCGGTAACACAAAAGGATGTGTTCGCGTTAGCGCAAGCCAGTCCGATTGCCGCAAGACGTACATCGATTACTTTTGATAGGTCAGATGTCCGCGGCGCTTCTGCAGATCGCAGAAGGTACTCATAGCCTAAAACTCGCAGCTCGCGCACGAGCCTATGCTGCTGTGTATCTAGAAATGCGAAGTCTTGACTTGAAACTTCGTTCTGTGTGTTAGCGAATCGAGTTATTCTGTGGCCGAGTTCCAGATCATCAGTAGCAACCTCAATGCATCGCACCATTACGAATGCCCGACCAAGATTGGCCTCAAACTCAGTGCCTACCGCTGAGCCCAAAGTAGAAACTGTTTGAGCTCCATTGACAATGCTGGCATTGGTGAGACGGAAGTATCCTACTTCTCTATTAACGAGGCCTACAAGCGCTGATTCGATGCTATCAGCAAGGATCGTAATTCCGTTATTATAGTAACCGAACTGCTCGGGCTCGACTCGAATCGTACTTAGAATTCCCTCATTAATGTCGGAGCGCGGGATAACGACCCTAATATTCTCGGCAAACAAGTCAACACCGTACTGGTTGAACCAGGCGGCAACCTCTCCCGCGTTGACGCGACCATAAAAGATGCGATGTGGCTCAGACGCACGTCCCCAGTCTTGCAAGCTAATATTTATATCAACGCGCGGTCTTATGGGTTCCGCGATAGCGTTAAAAAAATCCGCTTGCGCCAAATGGACATGAGCAGCTATTGGCTCGGTACCTTCTAAGTCGTTAAGCTGGCTAAGTAATTCCCTGATCGGTGCGTAAACCTCTTCACCCAATGGTTCGCTTGCTGTAGTTGAAGTAACGAGACGAATACGTCCTCCCGGCGTCTTTAAGAGCTCATGCACGGCCTTACGAGTAGACTCCGCTGCATGAGCGGGATCATTTACACTACGCATACCCAACATAGAGCGAACACCCTCAAGAAATTTGAGTATGTCTGCCAAGCCCATAGATCCAGTGCCGTCTTGCCTCCATTTCGATTGAACAAAAACTACAAGTTTTGCTTCGGTATCAACGCCAACACCGTCAATTCCTCTATCCGATCCTCCGTCGGTAATCTCGACAATCCGCGATTCTTCTCCAGAGCTCGGCCGAAGGACGAAGTTGACGGCGTGCATGGCAAGGATTCTGGACAGATTGGCGACCTCGCTCAGAGTGTCTCGCCAGTGGCTTTCCTTATAACGCTCTCGTAGATGCGTTTCAATTTGGCTGACGTGAAACTGGCTCAATGCTTTTCCCCTCGTGAAATGAAGTAAAGTCGCTTAGAAAGCTCGCTTTTTTCCTTATTATGCACTACGCGAATATTTAACCAGGATACTTTGGAAACTTCTCGTGGGGGTGTGCAGTCTTCCACTGGTTGTAGGCGGCCGTGCCTTCCCAAGCCACGAAGGCACGAGGCGTGCGACCTCGACCGCTCCACGTCTCTCCGTTGTGCGGTAACCAGTACCTTGGGGGGACGTCCTTTTTCTGCTGCCGAGGAGCACGCGACTTTGCGGACTCTCGAGACCGCAGGGCTGCCGAGATCTCCGCCTTCTGATTGGCTGTGAAGTGCTCGCCGTACTCCGAAATTCTTTCCATCACTTCAGCGAACACCTGTGACGAATGGTGTTGTCTAAGCTCAGCTTCTTGCTCCTCAAGCTTGCGCAGCTCCTCTGCAAGCTTTGACTTGGCCGCAGCCAGAGAATCCAATGTGGTCTTACTCATTCAGCAGCTGTACTCGTGGTGGTGGGAGCATCATTCTAGCGAACTGCTCACGACTGACCCACCCCCTGATAACCGGGCCAACCTAAAGCGGAAAATTCGGTCCCGCATCGGTCCCGTGACAAACGAGGAATCAAGCGATGAAGATGTCCCGCTTCACGGAAGAACAGATCACGTATGCGCTCAAGCAAGCTGAGCTTGGGACGACGGTCGGCGAGATCTGCCGCAAGATGCGGCATCGCAGAAGCGACGTACTACGTGTGGCGCAAGAAATACGGCAGGTTGGGTCCTTGGGAGCTCAAGCGTCTTCGGCTGCTGGAGGATAAAACTGTAAGTTCAAGCAGCTGGTTACCGACCTGAGTCTGGACAAGGCGATTCTGCAGGACGTCGTCGCAAAAAATCTCTGAGGCCTGCCCAGAAGCGCGACTGGGTATGCCGACTGATAGAACTTTTCGGCGTGAGCGAGCGGCGTGCGTTGCGGATCCTGGAGATGTCGCGCTCGTCGTTCTCGTACAAGGCCAAGGCACGCGACAGCAGAGCCCTCCGCCTCCGGATGCGCGAGATCACGCAAGCGCGCGTCCACTACGGATGCGAACGCGTGTTCGTGATGTTGCGTCACGAAGGATGGCGGGAACAACGACAAGCTGGTGCATCGCATCTGTAAGGAAGAAGGCCTCTCGTTGCGGCACTGTCGGCCTCGTCGCAGTCGCAGCGCCCGCAAGCGGCAACCGATCAAGTTGTCTACAGCGCCGAATGCACTGTGGGCACTTCGTCAGTGATGCGCTGTTCGACGGGCGCCGCTTCCGCTTGCTGACGGTGGTGGATCACTTCACGCGCGAATGCTTGGACATCCTCGTGGACCAATCCCTTCGAGGTGAGCACGTCGCTGACGCGATGACGCGCCTGGTCGCCGAACGCGGAAAGCGGGCGGCGATCAAGGTGGACCGACGTCCCCCCACCTTTGAGTAGCACGCGGATCTGGAGTCCAATCCTTGGCGAA